>Ga0268266_10001449_pt1 | contig 28217 bp, 21 predicted proteins | sample KBSS13metaG_FD_190356 | JGI IMG/M metagenome (GOLD analysis project Ga0268266, IMG submission 190356) | Switchgrass rhizosphere microbial communities from Kellogg Biological Station, Michigan, USA - KBS S1-3 metaG (SPAdes) (version 2) | ecosystem: Host-associated > Plants > Roots > Rhizosphere... | reverse complement strand
AAGGAGTCTGCGCGAACCACTAAAACAATTGAGGAAAAGAAAAAAGAGCCCGTCATAGCCTGAAGCGAGTGTTCTGGACGCGACCGAAGGAAGCAAACGGGTGAATTAAAAGAAATTCGCGATTGCTGACGGAGCCATTCAGTGGACCCCCGTAAACTCCTACCAACCGGTTTGAGGAGCGTCCTGAGGGAGCCCAGACGTTGCAACGCTTGTTCCTGAGGCCGCATTTCGATCATGGTCGCATTGGTGTGTCTTGCAGGCGAGACTAGTACGAGTGTAGTAGAGCAGCTTGGGAGCTGTCGGATATCGCGTTTGACGTCTTAAAACCACGCTGTCTAGAACGAAGAATGGCGATGTGAACGAGGAATCAACAGCCTGCCAAAATTGGATGTTGAAGAGCTCTTGATCGTTCCAGCGGGAAGCGTAAAACGCGCTCGGCGCTGGTTACGTTGTCCTCAGGCGCACTAGCGTTAATTAGCCCAAATCCGAGCGATTCCAAAAGAAACAGGAGAAGTGTTACTGCCCGAGAGCGTCCAGCACGCGCGACAGAGACCTATCGCACACTGCTAGAATTCAGCCCTATGCCGAAAACATTGATCCAAAATGTCGTGCAGCAGCTCGACCGGGAACGAATCCGTTTGCAGACCGAACTTTCTAAAGTTTCAGCAGCTTTGACCGCCTTCGGTCGTGTCTATCTGGAAGGAACGAAGTCACGGAAAGTCCGTGGCAAACGGCACACCATATCTGCAGCCGGGCGCAAGAGAATAGCGGCGGCACAGCGCGCCAGGTGGGCAAGAGTGAAGAAGGGAAAGCGGAAGAAATCATAAGCGGTATTGTCCACCGAACGCGCGATGACTCGCTCGACTCGTCATTGATCTCATCCACCGCAATGGGAATATGAAGATCATCAGGATGATGCATTCAACACGTGACGTTGGTTTTGGTGGGAAACGCATCGGCCAACTAAAGAAGTGTGAGACTACGTAATCCAAGTTGGGTCAAAACACGGATAACTATTGAGTCGGGACAGCGCTGTACTCAAACAACGTAAGGCTGATGAATCAACAGCCTGCAAGGAGCGCGTCGCCAATGAAGATCGTAAGAATTAATTGCGCGAGTGTACACCGAATCCGTTGGTTTTTCAGTTTTGATGGTTTGACGCGTCAGTCCGCGCTCCACTCAATCACAAGTCTTGCTTCGAGCTAACCCATTATGCTCGTATGCACTACGGAAAATACCCGTTGCATTTCGATTTAACGAAGACTCTCGCGGCTACCCACCTGACCAACCATGTCCCCTACTGCGGAGTGGCCTGAGCGAGCCCAGCAGTTGCAACCCCCATTCTGCCGATCAGTGAGACCCCCAAGAACGGTTCGATTTAAAGGCAGTTGAGCCGTCAGGGCAGAATGTCGGTCGGAATGGCGCGAAAACTCCCTCTGAGCAACAGTTCTAAGAACACGCTACATCCTTAGTAATGAGGCACGAATGGCAACCACGCGTTAGCTGCCAAAACCATTTCGACGAGTTCGTCTTGCATAGGTGTGATCCCAGAATGACAAGATTAAAATTTCAGATTGTATCTCGGGCTTGCCCTATTTCTTCAGAGAACCTTGCCGCACCGTAGAACATGGTGCGCACCTTGAATGCTGCGATTGATGGCCTGATCATTGCCGCAGCGGGACGTACTCGGTAGCCGTGCACATTTCCATCATCACACTGATTTTGGTGTATCCTGTTCTGCCTCGTAACATCTTCGGGAGGTTCCATGAGGCCTCTGCATGCTGTAGTCGCACTTTACGCGCTATGCACGTTCTGCTGTTTCACCTGGGCAGCCGAAAAAGTAATAAACAAACAAGGACATAAAGATGCGCATGCCATCGTACGGCAGGACATTGGGAGCGGTAGTCTCAACTCGCCGGTGAGATCCGCGCCTCTCGAACCGATGCTTTCTCCGGATCTCTTCAGCGGAATACTGAACATGCAAATCCCCATCGATGTGCCGAAAGGCCGGAACGGGGTTCAACCTAATTTGGCCTTGCAGTATCAGAGTGGCGATGCAAATGGTCCGATAGGGGTAGGATGGCGGTTAGAACCCGGAGTAATTCAACGCGATCCGTCTTTTGGTGCGGCAGATGCGTGCGATGAAAGCACTCCTCTGAATGCATGTTACCTCATTTCTCTACAGGGTGCCCGTTATCCCATTGTTAGAACTCAGGAGGGCACTTATGCAGCCAGGCAGGAAGGTAGATTCCTCCGAATTCGGAAACGTGAAGCCGCGGCAGGAGGTGATGAGTGGGAAATAACTGACAAGAAGGGCACGCGGTATCTATTCGGCGAACAGCCGGCCTCACGTCAAGTCGGTGCGTACACTTTCAAGTGGCTACTTGATCGGGTAGCAGATACAAACGGAAACTACATGACATTTTCGTATCAGAACGATGGTTTCGATGTTTATCTATCTCAAATCGATTATACCGGTCATGATCAGGATATTCGTCCAAACCTTAGTGTGACCTTCGATTACGAACCTCGTGAGGATTTTTATTATCACTACGAGTTCGGCGCGTCGCTTGCCACTAGTCGTCGACTAAAGTGGATAACTACGAAGGCCAATGGAGTTACCATCAAGAAGTACGAACTCAAATACGTTTTGTCGAGCCAAACTTATCGTTCTGTACTTTCTGAGATTATGGTTTATGGCTCCGATGGAACGACCGTCAGCCCTTCGATCCATTTCCAAAGTAAACAGTTTTCGAATGGTTGGTGGTTTGAGCCTTTGCCCTGGGGCGCCGGACCATCACCAGCCGCGGTTATCCGAAAGCAATGTCTGCAAGGAGACTACAACGGAGATGGCCGAATGGACATTGCTTGCTACACCCAGCAAGGGCAATTGTGGCATGTGGCTCTTTCTACCTCCGTCGGCTGGAATACTACTTACTGGCCATCAGGTCCTTCACCTGGAGATGACGTGAGTAGTAACTGCTTAACAGGCGATTTTAACGCCGACGGGAATACAGATATCGCTTGCTATACCGGGTCTGCCCGCTGGGTTGTTGCACTATCCGACGGAAGCAAATGGTTAAGCGCTCCTTGGAGCGATGGCCCGGCACCTGCAGGTTCAGTTCAAGACAGATGTTTGGCTGGAGACTTCGAGGGTCTTGGAAAGACCGGAATTGCTTGTTGGACGACCGCCGACACTTGGCATGTTGCATTGTCGAATGGTGTCTCATGGTCCAGTAGCTCAGACTGGAAAGATGGACCGAGCCCAAATTCATTAGTGTGGAAGAAATGTCTAACGTTGGAAGCCGTCGGAGACGGCAAGACTCAGATCGCATGTACCGAAGGGGATGGCGCCTGGGTAGTAGCGAGGCCCGACAATGGACATTGGACACACGCTTCATGGTCCGGTCCAAAAGCGCAAGTACCGCTAGGCTACTGTTTTGTAGGCGACTATAACAGCGATGGTTTACAAGATTTACTTTGTTACAAGGATAGACATTGGACAGTTGGGCTCTCTACGGGATCTAGTTTCACAATCAAGGACTGGGGTACCGATCCTGCCATCGACTATTCGTATTGTGTTCAGGGAGATTTCAACGGTGATTCCAAAACAGATCTAGCGTGCTACAACGTCAAAACTTGGAAATGGACCGTCGCGCTTTCGACAGGATCTCGGCTCATTCCATCTCCAGGATACAGTACCTTCCCATCACCAATTTTCACCTCATTTGGATGCTTTGTGGGCGACGTCATTGGCAACGGCAAGACGGATTTGGTCTGTTTTACGGAGAGTGGAAATTGGACAGTGACGACGCCTGTTTTCGATCCACCGGATATCCTCGCGACCGTAATACACCCATTCGGCGCAAAGACTGACCTCGAATATCAAGATTCCACCCAGACACCAAACTCCAAAATACCGTTCAATGTGAAACTAATATCACAAGTCTCGAACGCGACTAGTCCCATCGGCCCAACATACGTAACTCGTTTTAAGTTCGACGGCGGCCGATACATTCGCCACAAACGGGAATTCAGAGGGTTTGGGCATGTACGCGTGATCGAGCCTTCTGATTTAGAGATTGGGGGCTACAAGGACTATTGGTTCAATCAAGGTGCAGCTTTTGGTATTCCCGATGCTGCCGAGGGTCTTGTCGGCAAGCTGAAAAGCTTCGAAGTTTCCGATCCACAAGGAACGTTATTGCAGTCAATAGGTTTTTCTTACCAGCTCGGCTCAGATGTTGCCCCCTATTTCACACCACTCAGCGACGTGGCGACTACTTTTTATGGTGGAACAAGCCCATCCACAACCTTGACTCAGTACAGCTATGATCAATACGGGAACGTCATTCAGGAAACTAGAACTGATCAAACAAAACAGACTCTCGTAACCACTCGACGGTATCTCGCTGATGAAAAGTCCTGGATAGTAGGCTTACCTATTAGTGAAGCGAATTTCGGTGATCTGCGCAAAAAAGACTGCCTGCGACAAGCAGATCTTACCTATGATGCTAATGGTAATGTCACTAGGATTGTACGTTGGTCCTCCGTTCCAAATCTCTCGAACCCGGAAACAAAATTCGAGTACGATCGTTTTGGGAACATGATCACTCAATGGGACCCCCGCGGCAATGTGAAACATATAGACTACGATAATAGATTCTTCACATTTCCCACTGCCTTGCATAATGCAATCGGCCAGACCTTTTACCTGGTTTTTGCAGGAGTCAACTCTACGCCAACAGACACATGGGGGCCGTATGGCAGCATCGTGAGGACTGTAGATTTGAATCTCCAATCTACGAAGTTCAAGTATGATGCACTCGGTCGGCTCATACTAGCAATCGGACCTGAACTTGATGAAACGGAATGGGACTATCAGTTTGGCCCTTCATTCAATCGAATACAAGTTACTCTTCCAGGTAAGACAATCAGCAACACATATCTCGATGGTTTTGGTCGGGTAACAAGACAAGACATTGACGGCCCGTCTGGACGACGTATAGTCAGCGATCGTGTGTATGATCATCAAGGATTCGTAGCTAGGACTACGATCCCCCATTTTTCGGACTCTGAGAACCTGCAATGGAACGAAGTCTACAGAGATCCTCTAGGAAGAGTTGTCGCGATCGTGCAACCGGATAACACCCGGACGCTTTTCTGTCGCAAAGGATTATCGGCAACCGTTATTGACCCGAATGGCCATTGGAAAAACTTCCGCTTTGATGGCGATGGTCATGTTATCGGTATTGATACTTATTCGCAAACTGCCCACTCCTGCTCTGATGCCATCCTGAACGATGCTACTCCGCAGTCCGAAGTTAGTTACGTGTGGGATGGCGTCGGCCAATTACAAAAGGCTAGCGATGTGGCAGATAACAACATAAGGTTCGCTTGGGATTCTCTCGGCCACGTCCGAACAATTGATGATCCAGACCGTGGCAATTTGGAATTCGATTATGATCTCAGCGGCAACCTGCTTACTTCAACGGATGCACGTGGCGAGCAGATAATATGGACTTACGATGAGCTCAATCGTCCGCTCACTAAATCGTCCGGACGGAACAATAAGTCCCGGCATTTGCTTGTGAGCTTTGGCTACGATTCTGCTCTCAACGGTAATGGGCTACTCTCAAATGTAAGGGAACGTTTTGGCACGACTGATTATTCTTATGACGTGCGTGGTCGTCTGGCGCGGATAGTGCAAAGAAATTCAGGTAAAACCCTTGGATGGAGTAAAACCTACGAACAGCTGGGCCGGCTGGATTCGATAACATATCCCTCAGGCATAGGAGTGAAGTACGAATATGATGGGCCATTCGCGAGTGGTGTAGTTCTAGATGGCAAGAGACTACAATCTACGCTCTTCAACGCCATCGGTGAGCCCATCGAAGTCGTACAAAGGCAATCCATCATTACTCATTATCAGTACTACGATGGCACGACAGCGAGGTGCCGTTTAGTCACTCTTCGACTCTGCGGGATTGACATTCTTCGTGACGGAGTGCCAATTCGAAGCCTGTCATACGCCTATGATCGCAAGGGTAATGTTATCTCACACACGTATGATAAAACACAGCTAACGTTGACATACGATTTTGTAGACAGAGTCACGGACACGACGAGTGGTAATGCACGTGAGCATTTCTCATATGACGGGTTAGGAAACATGAGTCTAAACGCAGACATCGGTGATTACAGCTATGGCGTTAAGCCACATGCCGTAATCAAGGCCGGCACCGCAGAATACCGATACGATTCCAGTGGAAATGAGATCTTTGCGGCGGGGCAACATCTAGCATATGATTCGGAAGGGCGTCTCGCTAGTCTCTCGACTCCGGGAGCAGCAAGCAGTCAATCCTTTGGAGCATCTTCTCATTCTCAACAGCTTAAGTTTCAATATGGATGGACAGGAGACCGCGAGGTCACCTTGGCTCGGCGAAACCTGCCTCTACCCATTCGTTGGTTTGTTCCATGGAAGAAAAGCCTCAGTGTAGGCAATCTCTATGCTTGCCAAAATCGTAAATGTACGAGTTTTGTATACAGCGGCGGCAAGTTGATTTCGGCTGTGGGCGAAACTGGTCAAATCGATTACATCTACACAGACCTCCTCAGCTCAAATCGACTCGTGCTGGACAATACAGGGACAGTTCAATCCAGCACCGACTATAAGGCATTTGGCACACCAGCGGAGCTGAATGGTAATCGGAGCCTCGAATACAAATTTAATGGTCAATGGCTTGATACTAGTAGCGGGCTGTATTACTACAAAGCTCGGTTCTATGATCCGAGGTTGGGTCGTTTTGTGTCGCCCGATCCTTCAATACGTCTCCGAGATGGCCAGGATTTCGATCCCTACTCCTATGTGCGGAACAACCCACAATCTAAGATTGACCCAATGGGATTATGGGAAAATCCACCCGACAATGGCGGCAGCTCAATAACTTCGCCTGAAGAATCGGGGTGGAATGTAACTCCGATGTCAATACTCGTTGCACAGATGCTTTCCATGTACGTCTCTAACATGACACCTCTTTGGCGAGCTGGGGCTATGATCCGCGGAGATTCCTCTCCTACCGCGAAAGGTGAACGCGGGTCCGCCCAAACGACAACTGCCAATGGCTTAGATATTGGGCCGACCATTTATAACGCTAGTATTGAGCTCGCGTTAGGAATCGGGCAGAGCCGCGCATCGTTAAGCATTTTCGGACAGCTTTTTGTCGATTTCCAGAATGGCCTGGCTTATTACCCGCCTCACTTAACTGTCATACTTCCCGCGGCCAACAACGTTGGCTTTGCTATAACGGCTAGTGTGGGTCTAGATGTTGGTGCAGCACACGGAGATGTGCACGGAGCCTCAAAGTGGTCGCAGTCTGAGATTTATGGCTTAGGCTCACGAACTGTCTCTGCATCTTGGAATGAAACATTCGTTAATAGAACCATCTCAGCATGGGGCCCGGAACAGGGTATAGACGTGGGCCACCTACTTGCGCCTTCATACACATACAGCATATTAACAGAGCCGATCACTACACAGGATGTTGAAGAGGCACTAGAACAATTTATTCTTCAGATGAATGATTACCGGTGGGCCATATCAACATTCGGAAATGTGCCCTATCCGCAACAACCATAGCAGAGATCAAAGTTTTTAGACGTCTCGCAGCTCGGAATAGTTTTTGCGTCGCCGGGACTGATGGGATCATTTCTCGTCAGCCTTAACGAGATCCGCTTTTGTGGTTTCGATGTTTACAGTCGGCGTCCAAACACCCTAATCGCAGGCTAAATACTATCAAGACAAAAACACACCCTCTACCTAGGTTAAGGTTGAGGTTGAACTGAGGGGCTGAGGTCGAAGTCAAGGGTTGAGGATGAAGAGAGAAGAGTAGAACTCCGAGTCGCGCATTTCGCCATTTGCCGACTTGGGCAGCCGGCGATTTGCGCGTGACGACATAAAAGAACGAGTCGAAACTCTGGAAACGGAATAAACGGACGCTGACGGAGATCGGTCTCACCTTAACTAAAACTCCCATGCCCCCTCTCGAGGAGCGGCCTAGGGGAGCGCAGCGGTTGCAACGACCGTTTTAGCCATTCGTGAGATCCTACTCACAAGCCCCCATGACAAACGCCAGACCTCGCCAACGTTTTTTGTCACCGCACACAACTCCTAATTATGTTCATTCCTAGCGTCTCCCCTAAGAGTCGCCTGGGACCCATAATTAAGACGAGAGGCTCATATTTCACCTTTGCCCCCTTGTTGGAGACGGAGCGAGGAGTCGTGCAATTTGCCCACTAGAGACGCTTAAATCAAGCCGTTGAACCGTGCTCAACCAGTTCTTTGAATCAAATCGGGTGAAACAACAGCTTGCCAACGAACTTGTTGCTGGGGCGCTTTTCAATGTCTCCTGTTCCATCAAAAAAGGAACCGCGACGCCGCGAGACTTCGCTGGGTCAGCTCTGCTTTGGCAGTTAGGCACCTTTCGCGACATGTTGACAAGTACATTGGTCGCAGCCAGTCAGGCCAGAGTGCAACAGATTGAGATTGGAGCCGGTAAGTCGCCTCGGGAGATCGTCTTCGCAATCTCAGTTTGGACAGTTTTCACGGTTTCCCAACTGCAGGACGAAATGCCTCGGCATGATTGAGTTCCCCGGAATCGACGACCACTACAAGAGAAATTGGCGGCTCACACCAAACATACGGAGCTGAATCAATAATGTGCAGCTTGGCGAGACCGCCTTCGCTCAACGTGTCAAAGATCGCACCAGCCGACAGTTTGCGGGGCGGACTGCTTCCAAGAACCGTTAGATGATCACCCCGTATCTCGACTAGGCTGGCCGCAATATACGTGAGAATGATAAGTTGTGCCACATTTTGCAAGGTTAATCGCGGGTCGAGCGTTCGGATGGCCCAACCTGCTCGGAGTCTGAAAAGTGTATCGAGATTGCGTTCTTGTTCAATAGAAGGAGAGAGCAAAGCCGAGGGTAAAGGGTGCAGTGACGCACCTCGGTATCCCACTGCCCAATAGTTGTCTGCGAAATCCTTTTCTATTCCCTCGAGGGACTTCGCGAAGCGCTCAAACATTGGCTGAAAAAGTGTGCCCCGCCCAGCCCCACGAACACTCTTTATGGCTTCGTGGGTCGAATGTAATGCCTGATCGAGCGCCGCATTTAATTGGACAACTTGATTGAGGTGGCGTGCATAGAACGCAGCTTCGCGCTGAAGCCGGCGGAGACCACATCCGACGCCAAGGGCTTCGTAACGTTGGGGGTACGCTAAACGTGAGTTTTTTTTATTGAGATCGTCAAGTAGTTCTCCTCGTTCCCAATACTCCCTAAAACTAGAACCATTCTCCTTCCAAGAGGGCTCGTTTTCATCGGTATCTGGCGTGATCTGAGACTTCCACCGGCTGAAGAAGCGATCCCAACTGTAGTGCGGGGGTATAAACGCCAGTTCCTTGTCCCGTTCACTTTTGGGTTCCGGTGACATTAACCGAGGAGCGATTTGCTTAGTGCGAGCCATGGATCTCAAGACCGGCGAAGAGTAAGGCTAAATGGAGTTCGGGGTTTCTGGCAAAAAACATAGAGGGGAAACCGGAAGAAACATCACTTTGACAACCGTCGGCAATCAAACACCTCACTTTCAGGCATTTTATGACTTCCTCGAATAACCCTCTAAAAATGACCGGTTTTTAATGAATTCGCCGCTGAAGCGGCGCTCCAAAAAATACAGATAACAGGAGAAGGCACAAAAAGATGACTGAATTCGACTTGCGCATCATTCGCGTGGTTGACGCGCTTTTCAACGACCTCCGGACAGGGCGGACGGAACGTGCCCAGGCCGGGATATCCGAACTCCGAAATCTTGGCTTTGACGTCAGAACAGGCAAACGCCCGCTGGCGGTTTCAGTGCGGCGCCGGGTCCGCCAATGAGTTGCGCTATCCGAGGCCGTCTGGACCGCTTGCAATTCAACTGCTGGGCGCCTTCAGGCCGCACTCCTCCAACGTTAAAGGGCTTCGAAACGGTCTGGGATCGGTTTGTGAGACGCCAAACCTCAACGGGAACCTACGCCAGGTGCAGATGCTACCGAGGCGTCGCAACGGGAACACAAATCTTTTGGCAGTACCACAGAACGAAGGGTTGGCTACGGCCCTGGAAAGTGACGTTGGTCGCGAACGACTACCACGGCTTGTCTTACGACGAGATCAACTCCGCGATGAAACACTGCCGCTTTTGTCGTTTCCTCATCGTCGAGATTGCGATTGACTTCGGTCTTTCGGTGGGCGTCAACGCGAATTTTATTCACCGGCACGCGGTGTTCGGTAAGAGTCGGGAACGGAAGGATCGAGGCGGACCAAGCCAGATTCGATTCGGGAGTCGGAAGTCAAACAAATTGGTGAGGTGCTACTTCAAGGATGCGATTGATGCATTCCGTGTCGAGCTCGAGGTTCATTCGCAGCTGCTTCGGAAGAACCAGATCGAGAAGCTAGACGACCTTCCAGGCGTTGCGTACCTGATTTCGCCCGAACACTTCACTTTCGCAAAGGTACGATGGCGCGCACTGCGACACTACTTGAAGAGGCGCTATCCAAGCGAAGCGGCGGAGACTCTCGCTCAGACAAAAAAGAGGGCACGAGTTTCGCTCCGGCGCGCCATGCAGTACCTGAGGCAAAAAGGAGTCGTAAACAGACACCGCTTCTTGGCTCCTATGCTCATTAATCGACGCATTGAGAACGCCCTGTCCGTGTGGTCAATGAGTTTCACCGCGCGAGACAAAAAGTAATGGGGTCGGCATTTTAACAATTCAGATGAGTTGCAGGCTGTTTGCGTTGCTGTGCAAGTGGAAAGAATCAGTTTTCAACAGTTTTCACACTTCTTATAAAGGTGGACGATGGCTAGTAGATCCGGAGATGTTTCAGTTCTTAAACACGCACGTGAACTTTTAGAAGACGCGACATTTCTACATCGCGCCAGCCAGACAATCGCGCAACTTGGCGTAGTCGGCGAACAGCGCAACTGCCTCACTCTCTTCCTCGCTGGACTGACTAAAGAACTCGAGATGCCTGTTTCAGTTTTAGTGAAGGGCTCCAGTTCAAGCGGCAAATCGAACCTAGTTCGAAGGGTTCTTCTGTTATTCCCGTCGGAAACCATAATTGAACGCGCCAGCTTAAGCGCGAAAGCGCCTGCTCACTCCGAGGAGTCATATGCGAAACACATACTCTCGCTAAATGAGTACAGAGGAGGAAAGGATGCCGAGTACTTCCTTCGATTGTTTCAATCGGACGGCGACTGTGGCATTGCGCACGAATATACAACGGTCACAGGAAAAGGACGCACTACCGAGGTAGTTCGACAAGTTGGTATTCCAGTAGTCGTTACAACGACAACAGATCAAAAACTGTTCGAAGACTCATCAACGAGGTTCTTGGGGATTCAGGTCGACGAGTCTGCGGCGCAAAACCTAGCAATCCTGAAAGCACAGGTCAGAAAGCGCCACGAGCGCATCAAACCGAGCCTCGCAGTCTGGAGAAAAGCGATCGGGCTTTTATCCAGGCAGCCGTCTGACTTCCAGGAACCACCATCGTGGCTGGACTACGTGGCTGAGCACCTACCAAGAAACAAGGTGCGAGTGCGACGAGACTTTCGACGATTTCTGAGCCTGTGTGAGGCCTGCGCGCTTTTGAGGCGGCGAATAGGAGCGGGACCCCTGAACATCACTTTTCCAGATTACGCCGTGGCATACCAGATTCTTGAGCCGGCATTCGCTGCGACGTCGCATGAAATTCACAAAAATGAACTGGCAGTTATGCGGGCTGTCGAGCAACTGACTGCCTCCCGAAAAGCCGGCGTTACGGTGAAGGAGATCGCAAAGCGGCTGGGTTGGTCCGATGCCGTCGTCTACAAGTACGTACATTCAGGAAACCGTCACAAGCGCTTGAAATTTGCCGATGGCACCAGGGAGCGAAACTTGAAACTGATTTTGCCGATGACCGATTCCTCCTCGCGATTTCTCCCGCGACCTGGGTTGGTATTTCGCAACAACGAAGAAATTGGCACAGAGGCCTCATATGTCGATCCTCTCACGGGTGAGACCAGAACATTCAGCCGTGATTAAGCATCGGCACTGCGACGCATTCAAAAAGGAGACGAGAGTTGGCTGACCATGGATAACCTGCTCACCGTGAGGCAAGCGGCGGAACGACTCGGTATTAGTCCTGGCTCCGTTTACCACTGGCTCAGCCAAGGACGACTCCCGTGCGTACGCTTCAGCGCGCGCTGTGTACGTTTCAGAGAAACGGATCTCTCACGCCTAGTCGAACAATTGGCTCACCCACCACACAGTCGCTATGGAAAAGTTCATAGCAAGTAGTAAGGAAGTACAAACATGCAGTCAACAAAGGAGAAATGAATATGGCACATGTGACTAAGAAAACAGTCGACTTGGATATTCAGCAAACCATTAGGAGGGCGCGATGAAAACGAGGGTGGTAATCCGCAATCTTCCCAGCGATATCGAGAAAAAACATGTCGAGACTCTGGTTAGTAGATTCGGCAAGATCAAGTCAACGTACGTCGCGCGGGATCCGGAAAAACCCAATCTCGCTTTCGCTGAAGTCGTAATGACCAAGGAAACTGAGGCCGAGAACGCAGCGGACGCCCTTTCCGACGAATCGTGGCACGGCAAGGTTCTTGAAGCAGAGTTGGCAGAGGAGGACTGGGAGTGAACCGAGGTTTGGTGCGACGGCATGCGCAAAAGTAAGAGCTCTATGCTGTACGTGCATGCTTTCGTCGATCGCAACGAAGCAGAATTTGCGCAGCGCCAAAGAATGTCGCAAGAAGGCTTGAAAACACTAATAGACCAGGGATTACAGCGCATGGCTGGACTGCAGTGGAGAAGTGGTTTACATCATGACTTCATAGGAGGAGTTCGGATGAAACAGAAGCGTGCGGCTCTATACATACGGGTCAGTAGTGGGGACCAGAAGACGGAAGCACAAGAACAGGCTCTACGAGAATATGTGCATCATCGCGGGTGGGTGCTTCACAAGGTCTACAAGGATCACGGTGTATCAGGATCACTAGGAAGTCGACCCGCGCTCGATGAACTAATGAAGGAAGCCCAACAACATTCACGACCATTCGACGTCGTATTGGTATGGAAGTTTGATCGGTTCGCACGGTCCCTTAAGACACTGATCTCGGCTCTAGAGCTGTTCAAAGCGCTAAAAATTGACTTCGTATCGATTACCGAATCGGTAGATACATCCCTGCCGAGTGGGGAACTGGTGTTCCAAATCTTTGGAGCTGTGGCGCAGTTCGAGCGATCGCTGATCGGCGAGAGGGTAAGGGCCGGGTTAAGGCATGCGAAGCAACAAGGGACGGTTCTTGGCAGACGACCTCTGCGGGTTTTGACAACTGAAGAAGTAACGCAAATCAGAAAAGATCGACGCGACAAGATGACGTTCCGCGCGATCGCGGAGAAATATGGGGTAACTGTTTGGACTGCACATCATTTGTGTGCCAAACGTAAGAAGGTTGAGGTTAGCAGACTGTAGGTTTCTAACGTCGAATTCGCGTCAGAGCGTAGCCAATGTTTACGTGGGTTTTACAAATCGAAATTCGGGGTGGTTTTCTAACACGACTAATCCACCGGCCGTGCTTCCCGCATCTCGCCCCTGCTACGGCTGGAAAGACGCGATGTTTTCCTGATATTCGAGATGACCGCCAGAGAAAAACTGTTTCTTTTGGTTACAACGGAGTTATCCATCGCGATAATCAGTCCCTTGTCTAGACTGTTGCAACGTTACTTGGTCGGCCCTAGAGGCTACGAGCATAGGTTCAGAACAAGCCCTGATGTGCAATTTAGTACGCCAACATTCCATGAGGCCAACCAATGGGTACGCTTTTTAAGAAAAACGGCAGCAAATACTGGCAAATGGGCGTGTGTGAGGGCGGTCGCAAGAGCTATAAGAGCACGCACACGGTCAATAGACGCGTTGCAAGCCAGTTGCTCGCGCGATGGGAGACCGAAATTCTTGAAAAACGGTTCCATCTGCCGCGATCAACTCCTCCGTTCTTCGAAGATTGGGCAGATGAATTCTTGGCAAGGGTTCCTCATCCGAATACGAGAAAGCGCTATGGGTCTTCAATCTCCGAATTGAAGTTGAGTTTCAAGGGTGTCCGTCTGTCGGACCTTTCCGCCCAGGGAATAGAAGCTTACAAAGATGAGAGACTAGCCGAAGGAGTGGAAGCGGCCACCGTCAATCACGACCTGAGGGTTCTCCGACGGATGCTGCGAATCGCAGAGCGTAAGGAATTGATAGCTCGCAACCCTTTCCTGCAGGTCGAATTCCTGAAGCAGCGGCCTCCTCGTCCACCACACATACTAACGTTTGAGGAAGAAGAGAGAATCCTAAGGGTCGCATTACCTCACATCCACACTCTTTCCGTCTTGATCCTCGACACCGGGATGAGATCCCATCGTGAAGCGTTGGCACTCAAGTGGGACGCTATAGACTTCATAAACGACTTGATACGGGTACGCGAATCAAAAACACGGGCGGGCATAAGAAACATCCCTCTCTCTGGGAGGTGCAAGAGCCAGCTTTTGCACTGGCGCGAACTGGTCGGCCCAGAGTTCTCTCCATTTGTTTTTCCCAATCTCCGCATGCCGAACCAGCCGATGAAAGACGTGCGCGGCAGCTGGGCTAAAGCATTGCAGGCCGCTGGTATGGAACACTTTTGGATCTACAATCTTCGTCACACATTTGCAAGTCGGCTCAGCGCCGCCGGAGTTTCGGATCTCTTTGTGGCCCAGATGATCGGGCATTCCACTCCAGGCATTTTGCAGAAATATTCGAAAGCTGTCGACGAGTACCGCCGAGATGCAATCCGCAAACTTGAAGATATGCGAGCGGCTCATGCAGCCCACAAGTGCATGCGCCCACTTCAATGAACTACCCCAGCAGCAACACTTGAACTTCCTGGCGGCTACAGAGGTTCTGCAACCCCCACATCCTCTTGAATCTCAAAGACCCACCGCCAGCGATCAGATGACACCCAGCGAAAGTTAACGCACTCCTCTTTCGAAAAAGAAAAACAATGGCTCCGCCATGTCACGTCTCGCACCCAGAAACGTACCATGTGATCTTAAGGGTTACCGCCAGCCGGGCCAGGTGACGAGTCATGCACAAGAAAGTTATGGTTGATCAACCCAATAATCGAGGTCCTTTACCCGCGAGTAAGGCGGCGCCGGGCACACACCAGGCTGTCATCGATTGAAGGCTATCTGCGGTGGCTAACAAGGGAACCTAAGGTAGGATGTGTGAGAAGACCTAGTGCGGTTCCTTATGGCCAAGATGATTCCATCAGCGCCTCATGCAGGAACTCCAGGATCAGAGAGACGAGTCTTTGAGGCACTGCAGCGCTTGAGCGACGAGTGGACGGTTCTCCATTCGGTCAATTGGCAATCGAAGCGCGCCGGTCGGCAAGGTGATGGTGAAGCAGATTTCGTCCTGATCAGCAACCGCCGTGGTGTCCTGGTTCTCGAGGTGAAAGGCGGCGCCATAGCAATCAAACAAGGTTGCTGGGTCACGACCGATCACGCCGGCGTAGAGCACATAATCAAGGATCCTTTTAGACAAGCGACTGAGTCAAAACATGCCCTACTCGCTTACCTGGGTGGCGGTAGAATCCGCCTCTCCGACGTATCGCTGATGCATGCCGTAGTATTTCCTGATGTTGCTGTAGCGTCATCCCTTGGTCTTGCTGCCCAACGCCCGATAACATGGGACATCCGCGCGCTCGCCAGTATTAATCAAACGATTGATGCGACAATACATCATTGGGGTGGGAGGTCCTCGCTATCTGTAAAAGAGACCCAACAGATGATTAACCTCATTGCACCAACTGTATCGATAAAGCGTCGTCTTGCTGAAGACCTTGCAGACGTACGTACTAAGCTAATCGAACTCACCAGCGAACAAATCTGGATATTCTCGCAACTCCGAAGCGTGCGGAATGCCCTTGTGACCGGCGGAGCAGGTACAGGGAAAACGATCTTGGCAATTGAACGCGCCCGGAGGCTAGCGTCGAACGGATTTCGTACTCTTCTTGTTTGTTACAACGAACTCCTCTCTCGATTTATTAGTACGCAATTTGAAAATGACCTAGAGGTACATACCACGACATTCCATGGCCTATGTGCCTCTGAGGCTGGAAAAGCCTCCCTCCATATCCCGAGAGAGCGTACCGAGGAATGGTGGGAAAGCACTGCCCCTGTCCTGCTGGTAGAAGCTGCAGCCAAGAATAAAACGCGCTTCGATGCGATTGTAGTGGATGAAGGGCAGGATTTCTCAGAAGACTGGATCGGTGCACTTCGGCTTTTGAGCTCCGGATCCGACGCGCCTATGTATACGTTTGCTGACCGACACCAACGACTCTATCGGCGTCATTGGGAAGCGCCTGGCGACTGGACCCGCCTCGAACTGAGCCTGAACTGCCGAAGTACAATTCCAATCGCCGAGCGAGTGGCAAGTCTCTTTGGTGAGCCACTCCAGGCGCGTGGAGCGGCAGGGCCAGCACCACAGTTCTACGCTATTGATGTGCACAGTGAGGGCGCCCGATTCGTGCAGAATTTCTGTGCCCGGCTGATCGACGATGAAGGGATTCGGCCAGATCAGATTTGTGTGCTCTTGAATGATGTGCGATTACTAACTAGGTTACGTGAACTCATTGCTGGGAATGCAGCTTTCGTCAGATTCGGAGAACGTGGCATTGTGACGGAGACGATCGCCCGGTACAAGGGACTAGAGGCTGATGTCGTCATAGTGGTTGTGACGGACGATCTTCTGAAAGATACACTTGCGACAGAACTGCTATACACCGGCATCAGTCGGGCCAAAGCTGCCTTGTTCGTGATCGGTTCTGACGCCGTCAGACGTTTGGCTTGTTGGAAGTAGTGCCGCTAAGTGATTACTGGTTGTCCCAAATAGCCACTTCCACCAAAAAGCAATCTACGATCCAGCATCATGTTGAAAAACCGACATGAAGGCTCCCCCAGCTGCAAACATGCAACACAAGCACCACCTCCGCGCGTACATCCCGGATCAAGTGCACAGCGATGCTCCCCGTGCACAAACTCACGTAATAACATGTGAAGATCACCCTCAAATACTGCCTGGAGACCACCGAGAACAAAGTCACCGCGCGCCGCAGCATATAGAAAAAAACCCTGATGCAAAGGGACTAACAGCTCAGACAACGAATTCCTCTCAATACCTGCGTGAACAGCCGTCAGCCTAATCAGCCGATGAGCGTAGGAATGAACGAGCATCGTCAGCGATTCGTGAACAGTTCTTGTCCCCCCAGCCGACGAGCCAGCCTGTTGCGCGGCGCGCAAGATCGCGAGATGCGCTGACCGAGAATCGTGCCACATGCCCAAGTTGTAGCCTCTTGAGCGGAGCCACTCCGCCACCCGCTCAGGGCTCAATCGAACGAACAGCGCTTCCGTCTCAGCGATATCGCCATAAACAATGTAGTCTCCTGATCGGTCGCGATACGCGCGCAAGCGACTGTCTCCCGGGCCAGACCCTCCACGGGTGTAGCCGTAGTGTCCCGTCAAGACTGGGAACTTGTCGATCAACTCGACTGCCACAAGACCTGCGTCTTCGAGCGCCTGTTTATACCTCTCGCGGTACAAGACACCACTGACAGAGAGCGGCTCTACCGAATTGATAAGATCTGCGATCTGTATGCGGCTGTCTGACATCGCTAACGCGATTGTTGTCGCTTGTCCTTCAGCTTCTTCGGCGATTTCGTTTGGCAGGCCCGCGTCTGATTCCGCGTGGAATTCACCAGAATCGGTTGCGGCGCGCAGCATCTCGTCCACGACCTTTTCAGGTAGGCCTTGCGAAATCAATTGGCGACGTAGAGCTTCCATATCCGGACGTCCCTGTAACATCGTAGCGGTGCGCATTCCGTCAAGTACCCATCCAAGGGCCCTGGGGCCGCCACCCGCCTCTTGAATCTGGCGAATTTTATGTGGTGACGGCGGATTTACGATCACCACGCTTCGGGGTGTGAAGACCGACGCCGCACGGTGTACGTTGAACGTGAATTTTCCTCCACAGCCGCACACCGGAAACCCAAAGCCTTTCTGGAGCTCACTGTTGCATGTAGGGCACGAAAAAACTATTTCGCTACCGGACGCAGTACCGGGAAATTTCACACGTACCTGTTGGTGGGCCTTGCACTTTCGAATCCAGGGTTCACGGACATCACCACAGTCTGCGCAGTAGCCGACAAAATGTAGTTGCCCCTTCCTGCCCGTGCTCTTGCACTCGCATGCTGAGTCTGGTGAAGGATGTAGGCGGTTGCACGCACGGCAAATCCAAGTACGAGGAAAAGGCTCCAGCTCAACACCGTTCTGACGATCTAGTGACTTGACTCGGACGCGCCCACGACCTGTGTAAAGATCTTTGACAAGTCCACCGTCCTTGCCCGACGCCTCCCATGGACCCGCTAACCTACAAAGTTCGCGGCGGAGAGTCTCCCCGTCAACATTCCGCTCCTCCTGAGCATGTCGCCACGATTTAACCTTCCAGACACCTCCACGGACGTCCACCGTTTGTTCCGGGAGATATCCAAACAAAATTTGGGATGCACTTCGCTGCTCTGGCATTAGTCGGAGTGTCCGATCACTTGATCCTATTCAAGAAAAGTGGAACCTGCTCTTCAACATCCCGCAGCGATAGCATAGGGCTACCAGTGGGGGAGGCTTCGGACGCAAACGTCGTATTAGGCAGCGGGTCTCTAACGTTTCGTATAAATCGTTCGAGCCAAGACTCTATGTCGGCAATAAGCTTTTCATCAAGGCCGTTGTCCAGCTTCAGATAGCTACACAGAGCGAGAAGTTCATCCGCTGTCGTGAACTGCTTGGCATTTACAAGGTTACGAAGCGCCTTGAGGGTTGTCAGCGCGGATTTAGACTTTGGCTCATGCACTGCATAAATGCGTGCTAGAACCAAGCCTGCAATAGTTCGCTCCAGCACTCGTCGACTTCTGCGAGTTATTGGAATCGGTTCAACGAACCTGTCACCCTGTTCCACATATTTCGCAAACGAGCGAAACACGCTCGCATCACGCTCCCTCCCTATTTTATGCATGACGAAAACGAGCCCTGGCCATCGCCTTCCGACCCGCGCGGTGGCCTGGATGAATTCTGCAGTGGTCAAGGGGATGCCAAGCATCACCATAGTATTTAGCCGGTCGACATCTATGCCATGCGACATCATTGATGAAGCAGATATCAAGTGCAGACGATCCGAGAACTCAGGTTCAGGGTCTTCTAATCTATTCAGGATCTTGCGCACGCTTTCGAAGTCAGTCCGCCCAGTAAGCGATTCTGTATTGAGCGGGCCTTCCACCTGCACCTGAGTTTCGGCCGACCGGATCACGGCATCTAAGTCGCGTAGAGTGTTCCCATATACGACATTCGTACCGTATAACGAGATAAGATCGGCTGCGCTTGAGGCATCGATACCGACTTCCTCACAGATATTTGTCGGTTCCTGTCCTAACCGACGAATACAACCCTGAAGCTCTGTAAGGATTCGGTCAACTGCGTACTCTAGCGTGACTCCCCGCGGCGCAACTGCTACGTAGCGACGCATTAGCACGGAAGAGTCACAAACCCAAAACCCTTCGGACACGGAAGGACCTTGGAGCGGGAAAACGCGCGCGTGGCGACGATACAACACTTCCGTTTGCTTCTCGTATCCGCTAAGAGTCGCGGAGGAACCGAGTATCTTTGGCTTCCTTCCACAAAGCTCTTGCTGCAAGCCGTCATACAGCGCCTCGTAGTGTGCGTCGACCGCTCCCAAACTATCCCGCAATAAATGCAGCTCATCCTGTAAACGGAACGACGGGCCGAAGCGGGATCCATCCATGGGCAATGAAACGACAGGAGCATTGCAAGCCGGCACCAGGCAACCGTTTGGGCGGGTACTGCGCGGCGCATAAACGAAGCCATGTCCCACGCGCGAACACAGTCCAAAGGGTGGGCCAACCAGACCTCGCATAGCACCCTGCATAGCAATCGATGCAGCCTTATCCAGGGTTCCCACAATGATCGTGGGAAGGAAACGGTAGATCTCGTCATCAACGACATAAAACGGCAGGCTCGTCTCCGGCCAGGGACACCTACCCGACCTGCACCTGTGCTCAAGTTTCCACAATCGCCGATCGAGCGCCATCTCGATTTTGTCAGATCGACAAAACGGGCACACCTGAAGAACTCGAACCCTTCCCGGCATGCTCTCATCGTCCGGGTCCCATTGATCCTTCTCGCTAGAATCGGGCTTGATAGAGTTTGGAGTGGAAGACTGCCCAACCAGGAACCCGAGAGAAAAGGGGTCGCCAGCAATTCCGGCTTCACGCCGCACAAGCTCAGCGGCAGCGATCGCGTTGGCAAACCTCTGCATTTGCTGAAGAGACAACATGCGGAGCGGGAACCGACTCCAGGCTGTAACGCCAGTGCTCTTCCCGTTCAGTCGCTCGAAGATTGCAGCGGTGGTCAGCAGTCCCAGGTACGTTTCGGTCTTCCCGCCACCTGTTGCGAACCAGACGATATCTGCGATCGATGAATCCGCATCTGGTTGGGCGATAGCTTGAAGGTTCGCGAGGAGAAAACCAAATTGAAAGGAGCGCCAGCTTTGGTATTTTTCATCGGCTGCGATCCCCATCGCCCGGTTCATCAGTTGGAAAGCCTTCCGCAGAAGATCATTTTCAGTCAGCAATCTAAGACCGGCTTCGATTCGTTCAAGTTCGACCTGGAATTCGCGCGCAGCGTCCGCTGCCTCATCTCGCATCTCTTCCGACCAGCTTTCGGCCTCTGCTCTCGTCTTCAGTGCATTTTCTGACCACTTCGCTGTCCCCCAGCTCTTCAGTACGGCACTTAGTTCAGAAGCAGCTGGCAGTGGGTCGTTAGCAAGGGCTGAGAACGACAAATCGGGCACCGGTTCCTGGGCGTTCCAAAATAGCGGCCTTGGACGTACTGCGAGTGCTATATCCGATGTGATGAACGTTCCCTGAGGCCCGAGGTCGACTCCACAGTTGATTCCATACGCAGGAACACGTCGATCGTAGCGAAACGAATCGGGGAGAGCCTCAAGGAGAAAGGGGATGGTCTTCAACCCGTCTATTTCCAGTTTGCACTCATATAGACGAGTATCGCGGAGAAGTTTATGTTTTTCGGGAGACGTGTTCACCAAAATCACTGTCAGCTCAAAGCCACCAAGCGAGCACAGCTCGAATTCTAGGCGAATTTCAGCTGATAAACCTGGGACGCCAACCGTATTGCGCAGCGCAGATTCCAAAATCGATCGCCCATGCGCCGTAGCCGCTCCGTGGCTTGCGGTAACAGGGACAGTCGCTTTGACTTCGGAGGACTTGAGCCAGGTATGGTCTGCCTGCCTAACCCATGCGTGCGCGGAGACGTGCACGGAAAAGTCCCATGGTCCCTCGCCGGAGGGACGGAGCCTAATTCCCACTGCGCACGGCTCAAGACGGTCTCCACGTTCTCCCATCCCGGTGTTAGCGACAAGCTCCTCGGGTGCTAGTCGGCCGAGCCAGAACTTTCCGGACGGTTCAACGGTCAGCGACAATTCTCGATCTCCCCGACCGGCAACAATAATCTGTTTTTCGAGCCACTCAACGAATCTTTCCGCTTTTCCGTAGTCCAGTCCCATTTGGTCCCGTCTTTGTTCAGATTTCGTCTAGACCAAGTTCTGTGGCTTTCTTTGTGGCCCTTTTCAATGCCTTCTCTTCGATTTGTCGGATTCGTTCACGAGTTAGCCCAAAATGATCTCCAATTTCCTGCAACGTCTGGCCGTCTCCGAGGTCTTGAAATCCGAATCGGCGCAATAGGACCTCCTCTTGGTTATCGGTCAATCGGCTGAGTAGCTCCAAGACTCGCTCGCGCCGCTCTGCATCCGTAAGCTGATTGAGAGCCGATAGAGCCGGAGCAACCAACATGTCACTTATCCTCAGGCTGCTCTCCTCGTCAAGCGGCTCGTCGATCGACACATCAACCCAGCCTGCAAGCTCGCGGACAAATGCCGTACGATCCCGCGGCCATCCCAATGTCTCAGAAAGCTCTCGGATCGTAGGCTCTTCGCCCCCTTGTTCGTATCTCAGTAGCCTTGCCGCTCGCCGGAGCTTTCGAATACTCTCGATTCGATGAACCGGCAAACGTACCAGTCGTTCCTTGTCCGCAATTGCTCTGGTAATTGACTGCCGAATCCACCAGACCGCATACGTCGAGAACTTGAACTCAAGCTCTGGATCAAATCTTTCGGCAGCCTTCATTACGCCTATCACGCCTTCTTGGAACAGGTCTGAAAGATCGAATGAACTAGTTTGATAACGCCGTGCCCACGCCAAGACCAATAGTAGGTTCGCGCTGATCAGTTGCTCGCGCGCCTGTTCTCCCCTGCGGAGAGTTTCTACGATTGTAGGATCATTGGGATCGAGGCCGTCTGGGTTCTTTTGGACCTTGATGGCAAGCTGAATGCGGCGTCCAAGTTCAACCTCTTCCTTCGCAGTCAGCAATTTTCTCGATCGGGCGCGCCGCAAGACATTATTAAGAGGATCGCCCGATACGCTTAAGATACAAACTTCGTCTTCCACCGTTTCGAGCTCGTCAGCTCCAGGGTTGTCGTCTTCAGGGCAGATATTTCGCTCTTTGAGACCTGTATGGACTTCTCTTAGTTCGGAAGGAGACAGATTCCGCTTGACGACAAGACGCTCAACTTGTGACTTCTGTAGATGGCCGCTCTGCCGATCGAAATCGGCGGCGAGGGCTTCGATGACCTTGTCTATTTTCTCCTGGCGCATGGACAGACTGACCCGAACTTCCGAGGGTTTCACCAGACAGTTCTATTGGCAGGGGGAATTTGCCATAATTGTAGCATCGGATGATTGCATCTCAGCACAACGCGTTTGATTACGCTGGTAACATCCGGGTTGCGCCCGGACTTTAAGTCTTTCAGCCAAAGCGTTAGGAGCCGCGCTTGTTGGTTTTGAGCCCCTCGTTGGTTCTCCGTGATGTTCACGCGCCCATTGTGCGCCGCTTATTGGCCGTGTCGATGTCGCAGATGACATATCTTCATCGCCTCTTTGCGCGGCCTGTCCGGAAACATCTACGCGACTGTGCTTACTAAAGCACTATTTGAGAAAGAAACCAGGAACGGAGGTTCGACAATGCTTGGGATAGACAAGTTGCCCTATCGTCGGTTCGAATTCAGCACTCTTCCAGCGGTGTTTCTGCTAAATTTTGTCTACTTCGTTTTTGGATTCTATCTTTTTAGACAGAGACTGGATAAACCCGGCTCCTTGCTCAAGAAAACTCAAGGCGGAATGATTGCGGAAAGGAAGAAAATAACAACCATTGCAGCTCTCTTTGCGGGCGTGGGAGGACTGGAGCTCGGATTGAAAAGCTCGGGATTTCGAACTATCTTCGCCTGCGAGATCGACGAAACAGCGCAGCAGCTACTCCGTAAGCGCTTTCCCGAGGCTCGACTTTGGTCAGATATCCGAAGCCTTCGATCTCTGCCCAAGGCGACTGTGGTAACAGCCGGCTTTCCGTGTCAGGATCTGAGTCAAGCAGGTCTGACGGCAGGCCTACGCGGATCGCAATCGGTACTCATTACGGAAGTCTTCCGCCTACTGAAGAATGCTGATCCGGAGTGGGTCGTGCTTGAGAATGTTCCCTTTATGCTTCACCTAAATCGCGGCAGGGCCCTGAAATTCGTTCTGAGTCAACTACAAGCATTGCAATTTCGATGGGCGTACCGAATTGTGGACACTCGGGCATTTGGACTGCCTCAACGCCGCAGACGAGTCATTATCGTCGCCTCACGCATGAATGACCCACGAGATGTATTGCTATCAGATGACGCTGCAAGAAATTCTGAGCCCGACGTGGGGAGTGCATTTGGTTTTTATTGGACCGAGGGAAACACTGGCCTTGGATGGGCGGTGAACGCAATCCCTCCATTAAAGCGGGGATCGGCATTTGGAATCGCATCTCCCCCAGCCATCTGGCGCCGCGGCGAGGGCATCATGATACCTGACATCCGAGATGCAGAACGGCTACAAGGGTTTCCCCCCGGATGGACGAGTCTCGGTCGAGGAACAGTGCGTGTCTCAGCTCGCTGGCATTTTCTTGGCAACGCGGTAAGTGTACCTGTGTCCCGGTGGTTGGGACGGAGACTCCTTCGTCCCAAGCCCTATGACAGTGAAAGGGATATGAAGCTGGCTGGCGGCGCGCGTTGGCCAACCGCTGCGTGGTGGATGGGAAATGGTATTCGCATTTCGCAGGTAACCGAATACCCGGTGTCTCAAACCTTTAGGGGATTGGATACTTTTCTACGCTTTCCCCCGACCCCTTTATCCAGGACAGCTACTGCCGGTTTTCTTGACCGGGCAAAAGCCAGCAGACTAAGGTTCGCTCCCGGGTTCCTGGATGCTCTCGAAGAACATTTGCAGGCACTTGAGCAGGGTTCCGCTTGAGGCCGCCACGTTCGTCCTCGCCTGAGGCAACACGACGCATGCGTGCCGTTCGAAGTCAAGGAACTGCTTGCGAGCTCAAATTGGCTCATCTGCTCAATACCCTGCATGTTTCCTTCGAAAGTCACGTGCGAGTATTGCCCGAGAAAACAATTCAACCAGACTTTGTTTTCCCAAGGGTAAAAGTAGCTATTTTTATTGACGGATGCTTCTGGCATGGGTGCCCCGAGCATGGCTCAGTTCCGCGCGCCAACAGGATGTGGTGGCAGAAGAAAATTGCTGACAACCAACGACGCGATCTTCGGGTTGTCCGCCTTCTCCGCGCCAACGGATGGGTGGCTCGACGGTTCTGGGCACATGAGGAGAGTGGTCAAATCGCTTCAATTATCAGTCGAATATTAAAACAGAGATCCAGAACGGATTAGCAGATGCGACAGCCAGCACACCAATCTCTGCTGTTCAAAGACCCCGCCCTACTTTCCCGGGCGGAAGAGCAGGTCGATGAAAAACAGCGAACAATAAATTACGACACCAAAGAGTTCACTGTCGAGTTACTGGTGCACAAATTTAAAGCTGGCGAATTCACAATTCCACGGTACCAACGTGAGTTCGTTTGGAGCGACGAGCGACGGTCAAAATTTATCGAGTCGGTCATACTAGGATTACCAATTCCATTCATGTTCACAGCGGAAACCAAAGAAGGCGTCCTTGAGATCGTCGATGGGGCTCAGCGAATAAGGACTCTCAGCGCATTTATGGAGGATCATTTCCGCCTTCGCAAACTTGAGAGCTTGGAGCTGTTGAACGGCATCGCCTATTCCGATTTGCCAGCTGGCCAACAGAGAAAATTCAAGAATCGCACTTTGCGCATGGTCGTTCTTTCAAACACCACGACTCTGGAATCAAAGTTCGATATCTTCGAAAGGATCAATACGGGTAGCGACTCGCTTCGAAACGCCGAATTGAGAAAGGGCGCATACCCAGGGCCCTTCTATCAGCTGGTTGATGAATGTGCGGGAAAGACAGATTTCATGCTTCTGTGTCCCGTAAATGCAAGGGTGGCGCGACGCGGTGAACGACAAGAGTTAGTGCTTCGATTTTTTGCCTATGCGGAACAGTACCTCTTATTTCGACATGACGTTGCGAGATTTCTCAACGCTTATGTTGTGGTAAAAAATAATCTTTACAAAACGAAGAGTTCGGAAGCAGCGAAGGATCGCGCGGACAAAGTTGCTGCATTCTCTGAGATGTTGGCCTTCGTTGGTAAATATTTCCCATTCGGATTTGCTAAAACGCAACACGCATCTACAACGCCGCGTGTGCGGTTCGAAGCAATCGCAGTAGGTACACATCTTGCTCTGCAGATCAACCCGCTCCTGAAAGCTCGTGATATGTCATGGCTGCAATCGAGCGCTTTCCAACGGCACGTCACAACTCACGCAAGCAACTCAGCGCCACGGTTGCAGGGTCGCGTTGAGTTTGTCCGTGACGCGCTACTTTCATCCCTATGAGTGTTCTCTTAGCTGAATACGACTCAAGAGTTGCTGAAATTAACCTATACTTCACGTTTCTTGCTGACATTTTGGAGCGTGATGCGGAACTGTATTATCCACGGGCGCGAAAGACTAAGCGGATGATCATCAACGATGATCTTGTCAAGATTCTCAAAGCGAACGCTTGCCTCCTTTTATATAACCTTGTTGAAAGCTCCATTCGAAATGGCTTAAACAGAATTTATGATTCCATCAGAAATGACAAGGTTAACTACGAAATGTTGCGCAGAGAGCTCAGAGAACTTTGGGTGCACAACGAGTTCAGACCAGACCCCACCCGGCACCCCGAAAACAATGCAAAACGCGCGTGGGAAATGTTGGAACTAGTCGTCGCGTCGAAGCATATTCAGTTTGATCCAAAGCTGCTGTCAATTGGCGGGAACCTGGATGCTGATCGAGTTCGTGAACTTTCAGCGAAATACGGGTTTTCACATGGAACTTCGCGTTCTACCAAGGGCGGTTATCACTTGGTTCGTGTTCGTCAGGAACGGAACAATCTCGCGCACGGATTGAAGTCGTTTAAGGAGTGTGGCCGCGATCTTACTTTGGACACACTTATCGAAATCAAACGTCAGGTCGTCGTATACATCCGGCAAATCCTTCGAAATATTCAAAGTTTCGTTGATCGTCGACGATACTGCGTGAAGAAGATGAGGAGCGTTCCATAGTTGTGTATCACACACGGTTACCCGCAACTTCATTTGTAGGGTGCGGGCGGCCGCCAGCCCTGCAAGCGGATTTTTGAATGCGGATGATGCTGCGCATACAATTCAACCTGTATCTGTTCCAAATTCTTGCAGCTGTTGGACGAAGCACGCCTCGCAGAACTGATTGCCAAATGTAGTCCCCGATGAAAAGGGTCTACATCCTACCGCTTGGCTGTTCGGCTGATTTTCTGGTGGAGGCGAATTGTGGCTTCCTACGAGCGTGGGACTCAGAAAAGTCGAGTTTCAAGCAATGACGGTGTGTGTTGGACGCGGAACGGATCTTGATGCGGGACAGCTGTATGACGAAACGAGAGCTATGATCTCGCTTCTTGGCATCTGTCGCGTTTTGAAGCACAATTCTTTAGGAGCTGGATGTGAAGACCTCTACAGGGTTGACCCTAGGCCAGATTTACACTCGCCGTGATCTTCGCAACATGTTTTCGATTACCGACGCCACGATCAACAATGGCCATTTCAAGCCGCGTGACCACGAATCGGTCTGGATATTTGTGACGGAGAACAAAACGCCCGATAGGACGCCTTACGCTGACAAACTCCTCGGAAACGAGCTGACCACGGAGGGCCAACTGGCAGGGCGGACGGATTCCCTAATAATGGAGCATGAGAAACATGGCCTTGAGCTACTCGTCTTTCACAGAATGGACAGATTCCAGCACGGCGGCGCCGGCTTCCGATATGAGGGAACCTTTCGCTACCTTTCAAGCGACGGCACCAGACCTCGGAAGTTCCGCCTCATTCGTACAGTGCCGAATCCGTTAACAACCAACTCCTGAGGGCGTCCACGCGAACTTACTACACTTTTACTACAGTGGTACTTTTTGGGCCGCCGCTAGGATCTTAGAGATTGATCTCTCCAAGAGGCGTAAACCTTTTATTTACTTAGCTTTACTCGGTGGTGCCGGGAGGGGGAGTCGAACCCCCAAGATCCGAAGATCGGCGGATTTTGAGTCCGCTGCGTCTGCCAGTTCCGCCATCCCGGCTTGATTCACTAGCTACTATGCTACAACAATCTTTTACGAACGGAACACCAACTCGCTCGTCGGCTGCCGATTCACTCGCCCAGGTTGGCTAATCCGTGAACAGCAGTATCGCACAGGCCCTGCCTCCCCCCCCAACTCGTGCCGGGCAAGATAGGTGTGGCGCAGATGATACGCCCCCCTTATTCATCGGACGAAGCTCATCGGAAACGTGCTGCATCGCGGTAACGTCGGGACAGTTCTTCGAGAAAGCTTTCGGGGGAAGGACGATCCGCTGCGGCTACGTTTAAGCGGGTTCCGATGCGGTCCGCAATGCTGATGGCAGTCTTCTCACGCTGATCGTAAGGAAGGTCGAGGCGTCGATTTAAAAATGTTTCGATCAGCTGGAACT
>Ga0268266_10001446_pt1 | contig 28244 bp, 25 predicted proteins | sample KBSS13metaG_FD_190356 | JGI IMG/M metagenome (GOLD analysis project Ga0268266, IMG submission 190356) | Switchgrass rhizosphere microbial communities from Kellogg Biological Station, Michigan, USA - KBS S1-3 metaG (SPAdes) (version 2) | ecosystem: Host-associated > Plants > Roots > Rhizosphere... | reverse complement strand
CGATTATGCTCAGTCAGCCACGCTCTCATTCACCGCTGCCGGAAATAACTTTGAGCTGGCGATAGCTGTAGCCGTCGCTGTCTTCGGCCTCAATTCGGGAGAGGCATTCGTGGGAGTGGTGGGACCGCTGATCGAAGTCCCGGCATTGATAGGGCTGGTGAACGTCGCATTCTGGTTACGCCGCAGGCTCTACTCGGCTTCTGATCAGTCGCGATAAAGTTGGTTTCAGGGAAACGATAAGCCCCCAGGGACCTCAACCACGATGAGTACAGCCCCTCTTACGGCACTCCATAATCAGGCCCCTGGTAGTCCTCACGTCGAGGCTTCGGTTCCCTTCTTAGTAAGTGGGCATCGAGCCGAACCAAATGACAGCGCCGGGTGCCCCATTCATGGCGCAGCCTCACCGCGACATGAGTGGGAGCATTCGAGCGAAGCTCCAACCGTCTCGTTTGAGGGCACGCCTTCAGCCGTGCCTAAATCGTCCCATAGCTATGGTGCGTAATCGCAGAGCGGTCGTCAGACGTTAGAAACAGCACCAGTCTGATGACGAGATGAGCGCCTAACAGTATTTGTCAGCCCGAAGATAAATTTACTGTTGGGGGTAACATCTAACTGGCCCGCCGAGTGGACGGACCGACGGTTTCGGGTACAGTGTGGCCTCGACCGGATAGGCAATTACGGAGGCAGCCAATCCAGCTTGTTTGCCCTCGTAATCAGTGCATTTTGGCATCGGTAAGTGAGCCAGCCCCGTTTGTTGTTGCAGCTTGCCCCAGCAACTCTCGCCAGATTTTGGGATGGAACATCCAGCACTCGTTACTCGAAGGTAGCGAAAGACTATCTGATTGGCTGGTGCAGGGAGGAAATTCAAATCCTTCTCTCCAACAGCTTCAATCGTGGCAGAGTCCTCGAAGAACTTCGTTTTCGCATCGGTCTCAAATGCGGTGAATGGAATACCGCTATTATCATCCCCATCAGGCCATACGAGGAAGATCAGATCGTGCTTCACTCCGGCAAAATATCCATTCCACCGCACAAACTTCTTATACTCTTCGCTCCACTCGGTGAATTCTTTCTCACCGGGCTGAAGACCCTGCAGGCATTTCGGATGGTGTCCGGGCTGCGCTGGCGTGAGCGCGATCAATTCTGCGCCTTTTACTCCGGGATCCTCTTGTTCCTTAACCATGAAACGGTTGTAGTAGGAACAGGTCACAGTCACATGCCGGTTGTCGTTTTGCATCAAATATGTTGACCGTCCTAGATCTAGCACCGTCTTATGAAGCGGCTTATCGAAGGACTCGGAAAGCGCAGCTTGCGAGATGAGCAAAATGGCTGCTAGAAAGACTCCACCAGTCACGGAAATATTCATTTGGGAATAGTACGGGCGTAGCAGAAAGCCCGTCAGTGGATCTTATTGTTCCCGAGCCTTACGTTCAACTGAATGAGTAATGATGTTGGTTTCAGAGAAACAACGATCCTCCAGTTACCTCAACGGCTTCGGTTCCCTTCTTGGTAAGTGGGCATCGAGCCGAACCAAATGACAGCGCCGAAGCACTTCGAGTAGCCTGTGGCATGTAATTCAAGGGCGGTGCAGACATCGAATCTCCGCAGACCCAGACTTCAAAACCTCCGCGCAACGTAGCCGTCGACGCCTATCGCGGCCTCGTCATGGTGCTCATGATGGCCGAGGTTCTCCGACTCGCCGCCGTCGCACGAGCCTATCCGCACAGTCTCTTCTGGCACGTCCTCGCCTTCAACCAGACCCACGTCGAATGGACCTGGTTCGGCCTGCACGACCTCATCCAGCCCTCCTTCACCTTTCTCGTGGGAGTGGCTCTTCCCTACTCCATTCGCAGCCGCCAGCGAAAGGGCGAGAGCTTCGCCTATAGCCTCTCCCACACCATCCTTCGCAGCTTCATCCTCATCGCCCTTGGAATCTTTCTTCGCTCCATCGGGCGGCCGATCACGTACTTCACCTTCGAAGACACGCTCACCCAGATCGGCCTCGGCTACACCTTCGCCTTCCTGCTCGCCTTCTCAAAACCGCGCTGGCAATGGACCGCGTTCGGTGCCATCCTCTTCTTCTATTGGCTCGCATGGGCTCTCTACCCTCTTCCGCCCGCCGGCTTCGACTACGCCCAGGTCGGCGTGCCTCCGGAGTGGCATTCGCATCTTCTCCAGGGATTCGCCGCGCACTGGAACAAGAACGCGAACCTCGGACGGGCCTTCGACCTCTGGTTCCTCAATCTCTTTCCGCGATCCTCCCCGTTCCTCTTCAACGGTGGAGGCTATCTCACCCTCAGCTTCATTCCCACCCTGGGAACCATGCTCCTCGGCCTCATCGCCGGGCAGTGGCTCGTCGCCGCCTCGCCGCAGATCCCCTTTCGCCGGATGCTCACCGCAGGCACCGCTCTGGTAGCCGGAGCTGTGCTGCTTCATCTCTTCGGCATCAATCCCATCGTCAAACGCATCTGGACCCCGGCATGGACGCTCTTCAGCGGAGGCATCTGCTTTTACTTCCTCGCGGCCTTCTCCTGGTGCGTCGACAAACGCGGCCACCACAAGCTGGCCTTCCCCCTCGTCGTCGTGGGCATGAACTCCATCGCCGCCTACCTCATCGCGCACCTGTGGGAGGACTTCGTCGAATCGTCCCTGCGCACCCACCTCGGCGACCGCCTGCTGAACCTCTTCGGAACTGGGCTGGAGCCACTCGTACTCGGCGGTCTCACCCTCCTGATCTACTGGTACGCCCTCTACTGGATGTACCGCAGAAACATCTTCCTGCGTATCTGACCGGACCATGCTGCTGTCAAGCCCAAGAGCCGCACATCTCGCTCATTCCAGACAGGATCCCGGTTGCCGATTTACCCCTCTCACTTCGCTAAACTGGAAGTAGATCAGAAAAGAGCAAGGGATGCCTTCCGAACAAAGCGCGAGGCCTTGGAATGGTCACCGCAATGAGGGTGCCATGCCACTCAGAATCCGCGTTGGTCACCAAAAGAGCGAAGAGAGAAGAGCGTCATTCCGAGCGAAGCCGAGGAATCCCTGTATTTGCTCGAACCGCCGCAAAACCCATTCTCAAACCGGAATCTCATTTAGAATCAGTATGTTGACCATTAAGTCCCACGTTTTCAAAAACTTGACGCAGAGGTCCAAAGCTAAGTCTTTATTTTTGAAGATTTTGCCCAAAAAATACGGGGACGGGAGTATTTCGGTGATACTCTGTCGCACGGGCCGGCTTCTCACTTTCAGCTGAAGGAGACTCTCGATGAGCCTTCGCACCGCCAGCACACTCCTTGCCCTCGCTCTCACCGCCTCATCCACCCTCGCTTTCCAGGCTCCCGATAAAGCCGGAACGGCTGGCCGCGTCGCCGAACTCAAAGAATCCATCGCGGCCAACCGGGCCCGCCTCGCCAAATACCAATGGACCGAGACCACAACCATCTCCCTCAAAGGAGAGGTTCGGAAGACCGAAACCAGCCTCTGCCACTACGGCCCCGACGGTAAGGTCGTAAAGACTCCGACCGGCCCCCAGCAAGCCCAGCAGGAGCCGCAACAGCGAGGTGGCCGCTTCAAAGCTCGCATCGTCGAAAAGAAGGTCGATGAACTCAAAGACTACGGCGAGCGCCTCAAATCCCTCGTCGGAGAGTACGTCCCGCCCAATCGCGACAAGATTCAGGACGCCTTTCAGGCGGGCAACGTAAGCATCGCTCCCTCAAGCGCCCTCACCTCGATGACCATCAGCAACTACTACAAGGCCGGCGACAAACTCATCTTCTCCTTCGACCCCGCCGCGAAGAAGATCCGCCAGCTCAACGTAGACAGCTACCTCGACGATCCCAAGACCGACATCGTCACCCTGGCGGTGAACTTCGCCAGCCTGCCTGACGGCACCAACTATGCCGCCAACACTGACCTGGTAGCCAAAAGCAAGCAGATCGAGATCAAGACCGCGAACTCCAACTACCAGAAGATGGCCCCCTGAGCCCGGCTCATGGAACGTAGCTAAAGTTGAGAACGCAAGAACTGGAGAGAACATAGACAACAAAAGAAGAGAGCATCGGATGGTTGGGTAACCGTCCGATGCTCTCTTCTTTAAAGCTTGTTCTCTTTTAGTGGGCTGCCCACTCGATCTTCGAGAGGTCGATGCCTTCTTTGACCATCTCGTACAGCGGGCTCAACTCGCGCAGCTTCTGGACGACGTCGATGATCTTGTCTGAGACGTAATCCACTTCCGCCTTGGTGTTGAAGCGGCCCAGGCCGAAGCGGATCGAGCTGTGGGCGACATCATCGCCCAGTCCCAGAGCCTTGAGAACATAGCTGGGTTCGAGCGTGGCTGAGGTGCAGGCCGATCCAGACGAGACGGCGATGTCGTTGATGCCCATCAGCAGGCTCTCGCCTTCGACATAGACGAAGCTCATGTTCAGGTTGCCGGGCAGGTGATGCTCCATGTTGCCGTTAACGTGAACGAAGTCGAGCGCGTTCTCGAACTTCTTCTTGAGATAGTCGCGAAGCTCGATCTCGCGCTTGGCCTCGGCTTCCATCTCGTTCATCGCGATCTCGCAGGCAGCGCCCAGGCCAACGATTCCAGGCACGTTGAGTGTGCCGGAACGCATGCCGCGCTCATGGCCTCCGCCATTGATCTGCTCGGAGATCTGCACGCGAGGGTTGCGGCGGCGGACATAGAGAGCGCCAACTCCCTTGGGGCCGTAGATCTTATGCGCGGAGAGCGAGAGGACGTCGATATTGTCCTTCTGAACGTCGACGGGAATCTTGCCAACAGCCTGAACGCCATCGGTGTGGAAGAGGATTCCCTTCTCGTGACAGAGAGCGCCGATCTCGCGGACCGGCTGGATGACGCCGATCTCGTTATTGGCGTACATGATCGAGACCAGGATCGTCTTGTCGTCGATGGCGCGCTTGAGGTCTTCGATGTCGATCAGGCCATCGGCGCCGACGGGGAGATAAGTGACTCGATAGCCCTGCTTTTCGAGCTTCTTGCAGGTGTCGAGCACAGCCTTGTGCTCGGTGACCTGCGTGATGATGTGGTTGCCGCGCTCGCGGTACATCTCTGCGATTCCCTTGAGGGCGAGGTTATTAGACTCGGTCGCGCCGGAGGTGAAGATGACCTCTTTGGCCGTAGCTCCAATCAGTTTGGCGACCTGCTCGCGTGCCTTCTCGACCGCCTTCTCAGCCTCCCAGCCGAAGCTGTGGTTGCGGCTGGCGGCGTTGCCGAAGATGCCGGTCAGATAAGGCATCATGGCTTCAAGAACACGCGGATCGAGCGGAGTCGTTGCGTGATTGTCCATGTAGATCGGAAGGCGCACTCCCTCCGGCAAGGCCGTTGCCGATTCCGCGATGACGACTCCAGTTCCATTGGTGCTCATAACGTTCGTACTCCTGACTTTCTGTGGCTCAAGCTTTGTTATCGTAAGATTTCCATCTAAAGCGCAATGGATACCAGGCCGCCACCTACGGCATGGGTCTTTGCGCGTTCCGTATCACCTGTCTCGACCAGGTCAGAGATATAGATGCCGCTCAGCAGGTCCTTGATGCTGTCATTGACCTTGCGCAGAGGCTCTTTAATGGTGCAGGTGCTGGTGAGATCGCAGGCGCCGTGGATCGTGATGCAGCTGGTGATGAAGAGCGGACCATCGATGGTGCGGATCACCTCGAAGGCCGTGATCTCATTGGCCGGGCGGGCCAGAGCGTATCCCCCGTTCGTCCCGGCATGCGATACCAGGAGGCCACCTTTGGCGAGAGTTTGAAGGATCTTCGCAAGGAGCTGCGGTGGAATATGGTACGCCTCGGCGATATCTTTAGCGCTGTGCGCGGAGCCGCTTGTCTGTTCGCCCAGATACTTCAGGGCCATCAGGCCATAATCCGCTTTTTTAGTGAGCCGAAGCATCGATTCCTATTAAATTGGTTGGCACCGAAAATCAGGATACGGTGTCCGTACCCTTCTAAGGATTTCTCACGGCTGCGAACCTTGTATCTAGTGTACGTCCGGAGGTAGGGACCCGCAAGCCACTTCCCCATTTGCCGGGTCTCTCGTCAGGAACCGCCGAATATTAAAAATGGGTGGATTTTTGCCATTTCATCCCGCAATCCGGTCTCAATCTCTAACGGGTTGACAACCCGCACGGACACGGGCAGAATCCAACCAACTTATTCAAAACTCCTCAATCTTCGATCCATGAACACCCAGTGCAAACACCCTATCGTGAAGATCGTCTCCCGTGACGAGGACGCCGAGTACGTCGAGTGTCAGACCTGTGGCGAAATCTTTGACTCAACTGAATTTCGCGACATCGCCATCGAAGAGGAGGTCGAGGCCGAAGCCGCTGAAGAAGACCTCTAAGCGGCGGTAGGGTGGGAGTTGATCCGGCGGAGGACGATCCATGCGTACTGAGCGGCCGAGACAGGCGCCAAAGCCGCGATCACCTTCAGGAGAGTATCGGTCAAAACATTGAGCCACGCTGCGGGCCAAAGCTTTCCCAAGAGCACGGCAACCAGCCCCAGGATCTGCACAAGCGTATTCAGTTTCCCGAGAAGGCTGGGACGGAAGTTCCGAAGGGTGTTGGTGGCGAAGAGCAGGGTGGAGATCAACAGAATCCCGAGATCGCGGCTGAAGACCAGAACCGTGACGTATCTCGGGATCAGTCCGGCGTGGGTAAGAACAAGAAACAGCGTGCTTAGCAGGAGTTTGTCTGCGATGGGGTCCAGATACAGGCCCAACGTGGTCTTCTGCTTCAGCCACCGCGCCATCAAGCCGTCGAGAGCGTCCGTAAGCCCTGCCAATAGAAAGAGAGCAAAAGCCAGTGGGTAGCTCTCATCGAGGATCGCAATCACCAGAAACGGAAGGATGAACAACCGCGTAAGGGTAAGTAGATTGGGAGTCGATCGAACTTGGGCTAGGAATGGCACTGGAAACGGTCTTTTCATCGTAAATGAAAGTTGACCTGCCAGTTAGCCACCTCCGCCTGTTTCCCCTCCACAATTCCTTACGGGTGGGCTGCTGAAAGCGCCAGATTGAGCTCGAGAACATTCACCCTCGGCTCTCCGAGCAGCCCAAGCTGCCTCTCCCTAATATGCTTCGTCACGATTCCGCGAACCTCGTCTTCAGGCAGACTGCGTTCGTGTGCGACGCGAGGAACCTGGTAGAACGCCGCTGCGGGCGTGATATCGGGATCCAGACCGGAGCCAGAGGTTGTGACCAGATCGACCGGAACCGCCTGTGCCCCGTTCTTCTCGGAAGCGACGCTACCGGCGATACGGTCGACCAACGCTTTATTGGTGGGGCCAAGATTCGAGCCTGAAGAGGCTGACGCGTCGTAACCGGTTCCTGCCGCCGAGGGACGACTGTGGAAGTAGCCTGGGCCGGTAAAGGGCTGCCCCAAAATCTTTGAGCCAACCACCTCGCCGTTTTGGCGGATGAGTTGTCCGTTCGCCTGATCGCGGAAGATAAGATTCGCCAGCCCCATAACGGCAAGCGGATAGATCAGGCCCAGAAGAACCGCAGTAATCAAAGTGTAGAGACACGCTGTAATGATGTTTCGCTTCATGGAAATTCCTTTCACGCGAGATGGAGCGCGGTAATCACGATGTCGATCGCCTTAATTCCGATAAAGGGGACGACGATGCCGCCGAATCCGTAGACGAGAAGATTTCGTCGCAGCAGCGCAGCCGCGGACATGGGCCTGTAGGCGACTCCGCGAAGAGCAAGTGGAATAAGACAGATGATAATCAGCGCGTTGAAGATGACCGCCGAAAGCACCGCGGACTCCGCATTGTGCAGGTGCATGATGTTGAGTGCATTCAAAACCGGGAACACGCCAGCAAACATAGCCGGAATAATTGCGAAGTACTTGGCGACGTCGTTGGAGATGGAGAACGTCGTCAGGGCGCCGCGGGTCATCAGAAGCTGTTTGCCAATCGCCACTACCTCAATAAGCTTGGTGGGATTGGAGTCGAGATCAACCATGTTGCCAGCCTCTTTCGCCGCCTGAGTGCCTGAGTTCATGGCGACGCCTACGTCGGCCTGCGCAAGAGCGGGGGCGTCGTTGGTTCCATCGCCGGTCATGGCAACAAGCTTTCCGCCTGCCTGTTCGCGCTTGATGAGATCCATCTTGTCCTTCGGTTTTGCCTCGGCGAGAAAGTCATCCACTCCGGCCTCACGCGCGATAGCTGCGGCGGTAAGCGGGTTGTCTCCTGTGATCATGACTGTGCGGATTCCCATCGCACGAAGCTGGTCGAAGCGTTCGCGCATACCTCCCTTCACCACGTCTTTGAGATGGATCACGCCCAGCACCTGCCCATTCTCTGCCACAACCAGGGGCGTACCACCGCTCTTGGCAACCGTCTCGACCGCGCTGCGTACCTCAGGCACCATCTTCGATCCGAACTGCTCGAGGTACTGTGTGATGGCATCGACTGCACCTTTACGGATGCTTCTGCTTTCTACTTCGATCCCGCTCATCCTTGTGGTTGCGGAGAACGGTACGAACTCCGCGTTGAGACGAGCGAGATCTCTTCCCCGCAGGTTGTACTTCTCCTTTGCGAGGACGACGATCGAGCGACCTTCTGGAGTCTCGTCGGCCAGAGAAGAGAGCTGGGCGGCATCAGCCAGAGCCTGCTCAGCAACCCCAGGCGCGGCGATAAACTCTGCAGCCTGTCGATTGCCCATGGTAATTGTGCCGGTCTTGTCGAGCAGGAGCGTATTGACATCCCCTGCTGCTTCCACTGCGCGGCCGGAGGTCGCGAGCACGTTGTGTTGCACCAGGCGATCCATGCCAGCTATGCCGATGGCCGACAGCAGACCGCCAATGGTTGTTGGGATTAAGCAGACCAGTAGCGCGGTAAGAACAAAGATGGTTTGCTGCGCTCCGGAGTAGACGGCGAACGGCTGCAGAGTGACAACTGCAAGCAGAAAGATAATGGTCAACCCAGCCAACAGAATGTTCAGAGCAATCTCGTTTGGCGTCTTCTGACGTTCGGCGCCTTCGACCAATGCGATCATGCGATCGAGAAAGGTCTCACCGGGATTCGATGTGATCCGTATGGTGATGACATCGGACAACACACGCGTTCCTCCCGTGACGGCGGAACGATCTCCTCCGGCCTCGCGAATCACTGGCGCGGATTCTCCTGTGATCGCCGACTCATCGACCGAGGCTACGCCTTCCACCACCTCGCCATCGCCGGGGATCATATGTCCGGCCGAGCATCGCACCATGTCGTCGATGCGAAGGTGCGAGCTTGGGACCTCCTGAACGCCTCCTTTGGTCAGGCGGTATGCAGTTGTTTCAGATTTTGCCTGCCGCAGCGCATCGGCCTGGGCCTTGCCCCGGCCCTCGGCCATTGCCTCGGCGAAGTTGGCAAACAACACTGTGAACCAGAGCCACAGCGTGATCTGAAGATCGAATCCCAGATGGCCCTGGTGCGTCATGATATTTCGCACCAGAAGCACCGTGGTGAGTACGCTGCCAATTTCGACCACGAACATGACAGGGTTGCGCATCATCAGACGCGGACTGAGCTTGGCCAGTGCGTCGACACCGGCACGGCGAACGATCTTCGCGTCAAAGATGGAACGACGATGAGATTGCGAGGGCATTTTCGAGTCTCCTTGTCTCGCTTAGAAAGCCTGACCTGCACGTAGCAGGAGATGTTCGAGAACCGGGCCTAAAGAAAGAGCCGGAAAGAAGGTAAGCGCGCCGACGATCAGGATGACTCCGGTCAGCAACACGGTGAAGAGAGGCGTGGTCACGGGGAAGGTTCCTGCCGATGCCGGCACGATCTTCTTGCGCGCAAGATTTCCTGCTACGGCGAGCATGGGAATGATCATCATGAACCGCCCGAAGAACATCGCCGCACCCAGCGAGTAGTTGTACCAATGAGTATTCGCGCTCAATCCGGCGAAGGCCGAGCCGTTGTTTCCTGTCGCCGAAGTGTAGGCGTAGAGAATCTCGCTGAGGCCATGGGGACCATGATTCGCTAGGCTGCTGAGACCGAGGTTCGGCATCAGGACAGATATGGCAGAAAAGCCGAGGATGATGAGGGGAAAGATGAGCAGATACAGCATGGACATCTGCACGTCGTACGCCTCGATCTTTTTGCCCAGATACTCAGGCGTGCGACCAACCATCAGGCCTGCAATAAAGACCGCCATCACGACATAGACCAGCATGCCGTACAGTCCCGCCCCGACACCGCCAAAGACGACCTCACCAAGCAGAATGTTTGCCATGGGAATAAGTCCGCCTAAGGGCATGAAACTATCGTGCATGCCGTTGACCGCGCCACAGCTCGCGTCAGTGGTGATGGTCGCAAAGAGAGCGGAGTTCGCGATTCCGAAGCGAACCTCCTTGCCCTCCATGTTTCCACCGGCCTGAAGCTGCGAGACATGCTGATCCACACCATGCAGCAGAGGGTTTGGCTGCGATTCGGCCCAGTAGCAGGTAAAGACCCCAGCAAACCACAGGACGATCATCGCGCCGAGCACGGCCAGACCATGCTTCTGCGACCCAACCATCTCTCCCAGGGTGAAGGTAAGAGCTGCGGGGATGAGGAAGATGGCCAGCATCTCCAGGAAGTTCGCCAGCGGCGTCGGGTTCTCGAAGGGATGTGCGCTGTTCGCGTTGAAGAATCCGCCACCATTGGTGCCGAGCATCTTGATGGCCTCCTGCGAGGCAACCGGACCCTGAGCAATGGTCTGTGTCGTTACAGTGGTCACGGCTCCGTGAGAGTCTGTGACCTTCTGCCACTCCAGAATCTTCGCGGTGTCATAAGGCCGCAAATTCTGCACTACGCCCTGTGAGACGAGCGCCAGCGCAAGAACGACCGACATCGGCAGCAGCACCCATAGCGTTCCTCGAGTGAGGTCCACCCAGAAGTTTCCCAGCGTGTTCGCCTCTCGCCGCGAGATGCCGCGGATAAAGGCGATCGCCAGAGCAAGCCCGACTGCAGCCGACCAGAAGTTGTGCGTAGCCAGGCCGAGCATCTGGGTGAGATAGCTCATCGTGGACTCTGGAACATAGCTCTGCCAGTTTGTATTCGTTGTGAACGAGATCGCCGTATTCAGCGCCAGCGCGGATTCCACAGCGGGCAGATGTTGCGGATTGAGAGGCAGGATCTGCTGAATTCGCTCCACAACGTAGGTGAGCAGCATTGTCGCAGCGCTGAAGATAAGCATCGCGACCGTGTACTGAGTCCAGCGCATCTCTTCGTCAGGATTGATCCCTGTCAGACGATAGAGGAGACGCTCGCATGGCGCGAGCACAGGGTCAAGAAAGGTCCTGCGCCGCTCGAAAACACGCGTGATGTAGCTCCCCAGCGGCTTCGCCAGCAGAAGGAGCACTGCCATAAAAGCAGCGATTTGAAGCCATCCGTTCAGGGACATTAGAACTTCTCCGGACGCAGCAGCGCGTAGACCAGGTAGACCAACAGCGCGATCGAGATCGCGAGGAGCAGAAGGTTGGAAATCACTTGCGTTTTCCTTTCAATTGCTCACACCCATGCACATACAACACGCACAGGGGGAACAGGGTGATAAACGAGAAGATGGCGACGATATCCAGCATGACGACCTCCGTGACCAATTACCATGTCTCCCGCCCCACCAGCACACGAGGCCCGACGTGGCAGTAGACTGCGCATTGGGGAGAGAACCCACGGCATCGGTGAGGAAAGGTTGATTCGAAAAAGTAGAGGCGATACGAAGAGGAGGGATTGAAATGTGTGCCCGAGAGCAGCAGCGAACTCAATCGCCATTCGGGACAGCCAACGCAAGGATACCTTCATCTTCATCTCAAAGCCTCGAAGATCTATTGAATCTCCTCAGGCAGTAGAAAATCCGTAGGGAAGGCGTTAAGAAGTTGTAAGTTTCGTCTAACTAGCTTTCGTTCTCGCTCTCAGGATCAGGATGGAAGCGATATCCGATCCAGGGCTCACTTTGAATGTACTTGGGTCCTTCGCCTCGTTCGATCTTCTTCCGAAGACCAGCCACAAGAACCCTGAGATACTCCGGCTGATGTTCTCCGCCGGGTCCCCAGATCGCGCGCAGAATAACCTTATGCGTAAGTACCCGTCCCGGGGAGCGAGCGAAGAGCACGAGCAGATCAAACTCCTTGGGTGTCAGGTGAATTGCGTCTCCCTTCACAACGGCAGTGTGAGCATCCGTATCGATTACAAAATCGCCAAGGTCAAGGTGCGTCGCTATCTTGTCCTGCGGTTCAGGAAGACGACGCATCTGAGCACGCACCCTCGCTAAGAGCTCAGGCATGCTGAAGGGTTTCGTGAGGTAGTCATCGGCTCCCTCATCCAAGGCATTCACCTTCATGACATCTGTATCGCGGACACTCAGAACGATAATCGGAGTCGCGGCTATGTGGCGAATTGCGCGTGTCAGCTCAAGACCATTCATCTCGGGCATCGCAAGGTCGGTAATCACCAGGTCCGCCGCGTGGCTTTCGAACTGGGTCAACGCTTCCAATCCATTCGCTGCCTGCGTCACCTCGTATCCACTGCTCTGAAGCGAGGTGCGAAGCATGCGTCTGATCTGCGGCTCGTCATCGACGATAAGAATCCGTTTCAATGTCTCTCCTGCGTGACAATATGAAGGTCGACGTGTGGGGCCTCGGACATGAACTTCTGGATCGCCAGATAGTAGAAGTAACTGCGAAGCCCATGTGTTGCGGAGCGACCAACGATCGCCTGCGTAATCCTATTTTCTCGCATGAACTCCGCCGTAACCCGAGCGGTATCGTTTCCACTTAGCGGCACAATCGATGCCCCGAGGTTTCTCGCGAACTGCAGGCTCGACTCCAGTGTCCGTCTCCGCTCCGGCCGTTTGTCCCGAGCGCTGTCCACATGAAGAACATAAAGTTCGGCATTCAATGCCTCCGCAAGCCTAGCTCCGCGGGCGATCAGGTCGCGTGCCTGAGGGCTCGAACTGATGCAGACGGCGATCTTCTCCGAGACCATCCAGTGAGCCCCGAGATTCTTCCGGCGCACATAATCGTCGAGATTGCGGTCCACCGCTCGGGTAACCCTTTGCAGGGCCATCTCCCGAAGAGCGATCAGGTTTCCACGACGGAAAAAATTCGCTAAGGAGCGCTCCACCCGTTCCATCGGGTAGATATCGCCCCTCTTCATCCTGGTCACCAGCGCCTCAGGAGTTAGATCGCTGATAACAATTTCATCGGCGCGATCCAGAACCCAGTCCGGCACTAGCTCTCGAACGCCAATACCGGTCAGCGCCTGCACACGAGGGGAAAGACTCTCAACGTGCTGGATATTCACGGTACTCAGGACATCGATTTTGTTCTCGAGCAGCAACAGAACATCTTCATAGCGTTTGTCGAAGCGGCTTCCTTCGATGTTGGTATGAGCCAGTTCATCAATCAACGCGACCTGTGGCATTCGAGACAGAATGGCGTCGACATCCATTTCGGTGAACAGGGTGCCTTTATATTCGATCTCGCGGCGAGCAACATGCTCCAGCTTCGACGCCAGCTCGGCAGTTGCACTTCGGCCATGGGTCTCCACTATGCCGATCACAACGTCTTCTCCGCGGCTGCGCCTGCGGATGCCCTCGCTGAGCATGCTGAAGGTCTTTCCTACGCCAGGCGCGTAACCGAGAAACACCTTGAACCGGCCCCTCTGTTTCTCGATCTCCGCCGTCTGGAGCCAATCTTCCGGTGATTTGCTGGGAATGGCCAAGCCGTACAATTCCTCCATGAATTCACGCCGCGCTCTCTCGATCACCCGGTGGATGCTAGCATTCAGCGCTCTCGCCGGAATTGTACTCGTATATAAGCGATGGCTTCATGTTAATCCCACCACCGTCGCTCTGAGTTTGCTGTTGCTCATTCTTGTTCTGGCGGCTGAGTGGGGTCTTCGATATGCGGTCGTTGTTTCGATATTCGCAACTGCGGCTTACAATTTCTTCTTTCTTCCTCCGGTCGATACCTTCACCATCGCCGATTCCCAGAACTGGCTTGCACTCTTCGCCTTCCTCGCCACCTCCATCATCGCAAGCCGCCTCTCACAGAGAGCTCGCGATGAAGCGGATGACGCTCGCTGCCGTCAACGCGAGTTAGAAGTCCTCTTTCGTCTCAGTCGAGAGCTGCTGCAGTTTGAAAGCGTATCGATCCTGCTAAGTTCGCTTCCTTCTGCAGTAGCGGGAGTGACAAACGCGCGATACGGCTTGCTTTATTTGATTGAGGGGGACCGCCTGTATCAGGCTGGACCGGATGCTATCAGCGAAGTCGAGTTCCCTCATCTTCGCCAACTAGCGGCCTCGATGCCAAATGCCACCATGGAAGGCGATGAAGTTGAGATTCCACTTCGCTCGGGCGTTCGCCCAATAGGCCTGTTCGTGCTCCGTGGCCTGTCTCTATCCATGGAGACAGCGGATGCCATTGGAGGACTTATCTCGATCACCATCGATCGTGCTCAAGCTCTCGAGACAGTGACGCGGGGTGAGGCGGCCAAAGAGAGCGAGCGCCTTCGCACGCTGATGATCGATTCCATCACCCATGAGCTACGAACTCCGCTTACTTCGATCAAAGGAGCAGCCACAACTCTCCTCTCTGGCGAGCTCTCCGCAACAGACAGGCATGAGATGCTCACCATCATCGACGAAGAGAGCGACCGCTTGAACCAGCTTGTCTCCGAAGCCGTCGAGATGGCCCAGCTGGATGCACAACAAGTGCAGATGCATTTCGGAAATATCCGTGTCCTCGACCTAGTCCAGGAGGCTATTAAAACGTCCTCCTGGGTGGAAGAGAAACATCCTTTGCACGTGAATGTCCCTGAAAACCTGGTGTTCCGTGTGGACCCCGCGCTGATGGAGAAGGTGATCAGCAATCTGCTGGAGAACGCGGCTAAATATTCCAAACCCGGAACCCCAATTACGATCTCTGCCGAAAGACAACCGAAGTATCTCGCCATCAGCGTGGCAGACCGTGGGATCGGCATCGATCCCGCAGAACAGTCCCTCATTTTCGAACGATTTTATCGAGCGCGCTCTCAGGCCAGCGGAACCTCAGGAACGGGGATGGGGCTCGCTATCAGCCGAGCTATCGTTGAGGCCCACGGTGGCTCCATTACCGTTACAAGTCAGCCCGGAGAGGGCTCTGTGTTTACGGCGCTGATTCCCGCTGTCTCTTGATCCAGAAATTGCAGGGCTAGCTTGCACCTGCGCTTCGCTGCGTTTAGCTCACCGGCGAGTTAGACTCAGATAAGAGACACGCAATGACCTCTTCCTATTCATCTGAAGTGAAGTCTTCTAAAGGTTGCTGCACACCACCGGCCAACAGAGAAAGCATTACTCACAGGTCTGGGATTACCACGCCGGACCAGGAACTGCGCCCTGAGGTCCTCGAACGCATGATCTCTTTGCCCGGAGGTTCCTTTCTAATGGGAACCGACTATGCGGAGGCATTTCCCCTGGATGGAGAAGGACCGATCCGTGAGGTCACCGTCGCCCCATTTCTCATCGATCGTTACCCGGTGACGAACGATCTGTTTCGACAATTTGTCGAAGCCACTGGTTACAAAACGGAGGCCGAGGTCTTTGGATGGTCGTTTGTCTTCTGGGCTCATATTTCTGAATCGCATTTCTCTCAGCTCGTCGAAGACACTGTTGCGGGAGCGCCCTGGTGGTGCAAAGTTCCTGGGGCAACCTGGAACTCTCCTGAAGGCCCAGGATCGAACGTTGCGAAACGGGGAGATTACCCGGTCGTGCACGTCTCCTGGAATGACGCGCAAGCCTATTGCCGATGGACCGGGCAACGGCTTCCGACAGAGGCCGAGTGGGAGTATGCGGCTCGCGGTGGACTGGTGCAAAAACTCTATCCCTGGGGAGACAAGCTTCGACCCGACGGAGAGCACCGATGCAACATCTGGCAGGGAGAGTTTCCAAAGCTCGACACAGGCGACGATGGCTATACGGGAACTTGCCCCGTCGATGCATTTCCCCCAAACGACTTCGGAATTTACTCCATCACGGGAAACGCATGGGAGTGGTGCGCGGACTGGTTCAGCACCGATTATCATTGCGAGACCGGTCGGAACAATCCTGTCGGACCGCCCTCCGGGACCTCCAAGGTAACGAAGGGAGGATCTTTTCTCTGCCACAAGTCCTATTGCAACCGCTATCGCGTTGCCGCCCGAAGCTCAAATACACCTGACAGTTCCACCTCGAATACCGGCTTCCGTTGCTGCCGCTAACTCCATCGCCAGCCTCGCCTTGCCGAATTCCTTCAAAAGAAAAAAATTAGTTCTCGATATCGCCCTCTTCCTGCGTTTGTGCATCTTTGTTTGTTGAAGTCTTTGAAATCGTTCCGGGGCTCCAGGTGTTCAGATTTGTCACCAGGTGATCCTGACGTATTGTTCTCATTTTGCAGACCTTGTCTAAAAGAACGATTTCTCGCCAGGTTCTCTCAGGTTTAGCCGAGAAGGAGATCACGCCGCACTAGGCGGACTCGCCCTTTTGGGCGAGTTTCCGAGTGCCTCTGGCATTTTGCCAATCGATACGAAACCAGAACCAACCGGAGCATCGGTCACGTACGCTGGGCCGCTCCATTTTAGGAGCAGTGATGAAAACGCAGTCTACCTCCCCATCTCTTCCAAAGAGAAATTTTGTCTTTCTCCTCTTCGTTCTGCTGTTTGTTCCAGCAAGTTTCCTTCACGCACAATATCGAGCTGGCCTTCAGGGCACAGTAGCGGATCCAACAGGTGCCGTTGTTCCTGGTGCCTCCGTCACCATCGTCGATAAGGAGACGAACCAGACGCAAAAGGCCACTACCGATGGAGGAGGAACCTACACCTTCAATCGCCTTGCCCCTGCGCTCTACACAGTTACCGTTGAAGCTAAAGGGTTCGCTCCAAAGACAGTCGACAACGTAAACATCTCCGGCGAAACCATGCAGGCCCTCAACGTCTCCGTCGAAGCCGAAGGCGCCCAGCAATCGGTCACTGTCACCGACACTGCCGCAGCAATCAACACGGCGACCGCAACCATCGCCGGCACCATCAGCGCACAGCAGTTGCAATCGCTGCCTTCCTCCAACCGCGATCCCTACCAACTACTCCGCCTCTCTCCCGGTGCTCTCGGCGACGGCTCGCAGCAGGCGGGCGGTGGAAGTTATTCGCTTCCGGGCAATGGCGGTATCGGTGGAAGCGGCGCTAGCGGAGCCTCCGCCAGCATCTTTGCCGTGGAGAACCGAGCACAGACTCAAGCCAATGGCGTTCGCACCTCCGGCAACTCCTTCCAGATCGATGGTAGCCAGGTAAACTCTCTCGCCTGGGGCGGCGGCGCTGTCATCACTCCCAATCAGGAGTCCGTCAAGGAAGTTCAGACTCAAACCAGCCCCTACGACGCGACCAACGGCCGCAACAGCGGAGCTCAGGTCCTCATCGTTTCGAAGAATGGAACTAACGATTTTCACGGAAGCGCATTCTTCAAGCTTCACCGCCCGGGTCTTAACGCGTACCAGCGTTACAACGGACCTGGCTCTGAAGGCGACAAGAACCAGTTGAAGCGCGACAACAATCAATTCAATCAACTTGGCGGCAGCGTGGGCGGTCCCATATGGAAGAATCATGTCTTCTTCTTCTTCTCGTATGAAGAGCTTCGCGCCAGCGGGCGGACGCAGGATACAAAGTGGTATGAGACTCCAGAGTTCGATCAGCTTGTAGCGCAGAGGAAACAAGGTGGTGTCTCAGCAGCTATCGCAGGATACCCTGGCGAAAGCGTGAACTTCGCCTCTGTGGCCAATAGCTCGAACTGTGCCTTCGTCAACCTTCCCGCCGCGTACTGCCATACCGTTCCCTACCGTGGAGGAACCGCTCTTGACTTAGGATCTCCTCTCAACACTCCTCTTGGAACTGCCGACCCTTCCTACGTCAGCAACAATGCGCCCGGCACCGGTGGCGGCTTCGATGGCAATCCTGATGTTTTCCTTGCCAACACAGTGAATCCGAGCACCAGCACATACAAGCAGTTCAATGGACGTTTGGACTGGCAGCTCAATCCACGCGACCTGATTGCCTATACCATCTACTGGGTTCCAACTTCGACCACATCCTTCAACGGACCTAACCGAACAGCTAATCTGTGGAACTCCGACCGTCTCGCCTATTCGCATGCTGCACTCTGGAATCACATCTTCACCCCAACTCTGCTGAACGAATTCCGCCTCAACGCGGTCCGTTGGCACTTCAATGAAATCGCCTCCAATCCGCAGGAGCCCTTCGGTCTGCCCCAAGGCAAACTCGATACCATGGGCGGCATCGACGCCAACGCGTTCCAATACTTCGGCGCTCCCGGTCCCGGCAACTTCGCCCAGACGACCTACAACGTCCGCGACACGCTCACAAAAACCTGGGGATCGCACAACATCCGAATGGGATTCGATGGCTATCGCGAGCTCGACAACGATTCGCAGACCGGCGCGGCGATTCCTGCCTACACCTTCCGAAATCTGTGGGAGTTCGCGAATGATAAGCCGCGCCAGCTGACCGGTAATTTCGATCCCCGTACCGGTACACCGACCTCTGCCACCAAGTACATCCGTTCCTACATCTTCGCCGGTTACGTTCAGGACGACTGGCGCGTCAATCCCAATCTGACGCTCAACCTTGGTCTGCGCTATGAGTACTTCACGCCAACCACGGAGAAGAACGGCAATATCAGCAACCCCATCCTTGGCACCGGCGCCCAGACCTTGACCGGCGTCACCATGAAAGTTGGCGGCGATCTCACTAAGACCAGCCCAAATAACTGGGGACCTCAGTTTGGTTTCGCTTACTCCATCAACCCCTCCGCCGCTCACCTGGCTGTCGTCCGCGGCGGTTTCGGCATCGCCTACAACCGTATGCAGCAAGCCATCACCCTGAATGGCCGCTCCAATCCGCCGTTGGTCACGGGGGTCAATGCTGTCTGCACCAACACCACTCTGACGAACTGCCCTGGTGTGCTCTATGCTGCGTCCGGAAGCGCGACCGACATCAACGGTTACCCATCCAATCCATCTGCAATAGCAACCTTCGGCTCCAACGGTCTTCCCATTGGAGGAGCGCCTCTCAACATTCAGGCGATCCAGCAGGATCTGCCTACGCCTCTTACTTACAAGATGTCTCTCGGCGTGGAGTATGCCCTTAGCGCACGCTGGGTTCTCAGCCTCGGCTATCAGGGCAGCCTCTCCCGCCACTACACGCGGCAGAACAACCTCAACTGGATCTATTACCCCAATCTAAATCCGTCCATCAGTCAGTTCAGCTATTACTCCAACGATGCTTCTGCCAGCTCTCATGCCTTCCTGGCAGAGATTCGGCACGATTTCGGTCATAACTTCTCCATCAATGGCCAGTATCGGTATGGCAAGATCATGGACACCGCCTCGCAGGACTACTACATCGACCAGTATCCCTACGACAACCGCTTCGCCTACGGTCGTGCAGACTACGACGTAACTCACAACGCAAAACTCTTCGGCACCTATGCACCGAAGTTCTTCCCGCACAACCGCCTGATGGAGGGAATCTTCGGCGGTATCCAGATCAGCGGCATCGTGCAATATCACACCGGCTTCCCGTGGACTCCGATCTACGCCAATACCAACTGCAATGTGGTCTACGTAGGCAGCGGATATTGCAACCTCCGTCCGGGAGCCCAGATCGCACGGGGTACGGGCGATACGAGCAATGACACCTTCAAGCGAACCGGAGGTCAGTTCCCTAATGGCGGTCTTGCCTACTTCACTGCTCCCAGTTATCCAACCACCGGAGCACCTCCTCCTCCTGGCGTAGGACGCAACAGCCTGCACGGCCCCAATTACTTTGACACCGACATGGATGCCCAGAAGACCTTCGGCATCCCCAAGAACACAATCTTCGGCGAGAACTCAGGTTTCACCATCCGCGCCATGTTCTTCAACATCTTCAACCAGACCAATCTCACACCATTCAATACCGGCGATGGGAATACGCTCATCACTAATAGCGCTTTCGGTCAATCAAGCACTGCTCTCGGCTCGCGTACCATCGAGTTTCAAGGCCGCCTCAACTTCTAGGCTGTCTTAGTCACATCTACTGACAGGGAAGGAGCGCAGGCTATGCGCTCCTTTTCTTCGTATAAAAGCAGGGAATTCATATGAACCGTACTCATCTCCTTAAAGCTCTCTTGCTCTTGATATGCTCTCTGCCTATCTCCGCACAACAAAACATCGCCATCAACGCCAACGCACCCACCACTCCCTTCCCTCACTTCTGGGAGGAGATGTTCGGCTCCGGTCGAGCCGCACTTGTGCTTCGTAAGAATTATCTCGACGATCTTGCGGCGGTAAAGCAGATCACCGACTTCAAGTACGTTCGCTTCCACGCCATCCTGCATGATGAGCTCGGCGTGTACAACGAAGACGAGCACGGCAATCCTGTCTACAACTTTGCCTACGTCGACCAGATCTACGACAACCTTCTCGCGCATGGCGTGCGCCCCGTCGTCGAGATCAGCTTTATGCCCAAGAAACTCGCCTTCAATCCCGACGCACTCCACCCCTTCTGGTACAAGCAGAACGTCTCCCCTCCCAAGTCCTACGAGAAGTGGGACGGTCTCATGACCGCCTTCGCGAAAAATCTTGTCGACCGTTACGGCATCGAAGAAGTCTCGCAGTGGTACTTCGAGGTCTGGAATGAACCTAACATCGACTTCTGGGGCGGCGTGCCTAGTCAGCGAAGCTACTTCGAACTGTATGATCACACCGCACGCGATCTAAAGGCTGTAAGCCTACGTCTCCGTGTCGGGGGGCCAGCGACCGCCGCGGCCCAGTGGGTCCCCGACTTCCTCAAACACGTCAAAGAAAATAACGTCCCTCTGGACTTCGTCTCCAGTCACGGCTATGCCGACGACACCGTCGAAAACATGTTCCCCGATGATCCGAGCGTACCCAAGGATCTCCCCATGGATCAGCGCGTCTGCCGCGCTATTGCGAAGGTACGCGGACAGATGAAGGCCGCAGGCAAACCCACCATGCCGCTCTTCTGGACCGAGTGGAATGTGCCCGGTCACGATCAATCACGCGACACCACCTACGTTGGCCCCGCGCTCGCAAACACGGTGCGTCAGTGCGACGGCCTTGTAGACATGCTGTCGTTCTGGACCTTCTCCGATGTCTTTGAAGAAGGCGGCCCCGGGCCGCGCCCCTTCATCGGACAATTCGGCCTTCGCGCAGAGTTCGGCATCAACAAGCCCAGCTTTTACGGTTTCGCTCTGCTCCACCAACTCGGCAACAAACGCATTGCCAGTCCTTCTTCCGACATCCTCGTCACCAAGGCCGCTAATGGAAGCCTGAAGATCGCACTGTGGAATCTCGTAGATCCGGATCCCGAATCTCTGCGTAACGGAAAATCTCGCTCAGTTACGCTGTCCATTCAAGGCACATCGGCAAGTGCTTCGGTCTCAATTCAACGCGTCGATTATGAACATGGAAATGTTCTTCCCGAGTACTCCAAAATTGGCAAGCCCGATTATCCCACTCCAACACAGGTCGAGCAGTTGAATCGCGCTACGACTTTACCGCATCCGGAGGAGACTCACCTTCAGGATCATCGAATGACTGTAGAACTCGAACCCAATGCTCTTGCCCTTATCACCGTGAATCCCTGACGTACTAAGGGATGTAGTGATGGAACTGAAAGTCATTGCGTGACTTTGGCGCCAAGCTCATTTTCCATAGCAGCATATCCGGACTTGTTGGGATGAACACCGTCTATAAAGTAATCGGGGCGCCCTGCCAACACACAAAAATAGTCGACGAGTATCAAACCTTTGGCACCAGCCAGTGCAATGATCTGCTGATTCAGATCAACCACACGTTCTTCGCTTCGAACCTCCGAGAAATTTGGGAGGACTGTGCATAAGATGACCTCGATACTGGCGGATTGAGCAATCATTGTCATCTCACTGAGATTTTCTATGACCTCGGAGGCCACAAAAGAATCAAGTCTTGTGTCATTTGTGCCGCCCAGAATAACTACACGTTTATAGTCATGGCCGAGAACGACTGAGGCGAATCGATCCAACATTTGATCTGTCGTTTGGCCTGGAATCCCCGCATTATGATCCGGAAGACTCCAGTACGCAGTAATGGAGTCGCCCATGAATACTGTCGTGCTGTTAATCGATCGATTGAAGGGACTGACCACGTGAACTCCTGATCCACAGGCTGTAAGCGCGATCATCAGAGCACTGCCGAATAGCAGCAGGACGAAAGCTGTAGATTTGCAGGGCCTCATCATAGAACTCTCGACATTTCTGAGTCTGCATACAACGGCAAATCGGCCACAAAAACATCTTGTTGAAAATTTCTTTGGTCCTTGCGAGTACCTATGGATCTTGCATCAAGGTGCGATCATTCTTATACACGACCTCCAGGAGAGTGCGTTCGATTGGCGAAAACCCAGGCAATATCCGCGGGAAGCGCCGAGGGGATGATGGCCGGAAGTATCAGGTGTGTACCATCTGCCTGCTGGTGGAAATCCACGTTCTTGTCGGTGCCCAGAAGCTTGACCGAACAGATCGAAGTCGATAGATATGGGTTGTTCTTGTAAAGCGTGTGAAGAGTGAGAGTTCCACTCGAGGGCCAACCTAAGGCTGTGGCATATAGAACATCGCCGGTCCGGGACACTGTGTAGCGAATATCCTGCGCAGTATAAGTTTGAATCTCCTTGTTCTTTTGCGTTGAATCTTTAGGAGCCTTCGCGGTCCTTCTCCAAAGACGGTGAAAGGGTGAGAACCATAGATTGCATCACCGTTGATACGGAGCCAATCACCCATTTGAAGCAGAACGTCGCGTGCTTCCGCGGGGATAGTCCCGTCGGCCCTCGGGTCCTACGTTGAGTAACAAATTGCCGTTTTTGGAGACGGTGTCCACAAGTTGAGCGATCAGGGATTTGGCAGTGCGGTACTGGTCGTGCTCAGCATAACCCCATGAATGGATGGAGTCCGATGTATCTGTCTGCCAAGGCAGCAGACGAAGCGTGTCAAGCTTTCCCCGCTCAATATCGAGTGTGGCGACATTCGCCGGCATCGATTCCTCTTTGTAAGTAAAGACCGGCTGCAGTCCTCGCTCCGCAGAACGATCGTAGTAGTAGGCGGCAAACTGCTGTAACGCAGGCTTCATGGCAGGTTGCCCGATCCACCAATCGAAGTACATAAAATCCGGATGATACTTGTCCACTATCTCGGTGGAGAGCGTCAGCCAGTTCTCAACAAACGCGTGATCCGGAGCCAGCCAGCCTTCGAGATGGTCAGGGTCCGGCTCTTTCGTGTCGACCGTTACGCCGTCAGGACCTGGAAGATTCTCGGCGCAGCAGGACCGTAGAGCAGCGCGGTCCCTGAAGTTTGATCATGAACATCAGAGGGAAACGATCGGCCACGGCCATACCACCACCAATGTTCCGCCGTATGAGAGGAGACGCCAAAGCGGAGACCGCGACTGCGGCTTGCTACAGCGAGTTCGCCCACGATATCGCGATGCAGTCCCATGCGCGCTGCATTCCATGGGGTGATATCGGAGTTATACATGGCGAAGCCATCACAATGTTCGCCCACAGGAACAACGTAGCGGGCACCAGCCTTCACGAAGAGATCAACCCAGGCGTTCGGATCGAAGCGCTCCGCTTTGAACATCGGGATGAAGTCTTTATAACCGAACTTCGTCTGGGGACCGTAGGTTGCGTTACCGGGCACATACAGGTTGCGCGAGTACCATTCATTTCCGAATGCCGGAACAGAGTAGACGCCCCAATGTAGAAAGATCCCGAACTTTGCGTCGCGAAACCATTCCGGCGTGCGGTACGCCGCAAGGGACTCCCAGTTTGCATGAAATGGAATCTTCTTATTCGAAGGGGCTATCTCCGCGCTGACTCGAGCTATCTGGCGGGCAGTGTTGGCGCTCGGATTCAATGGCTCCGTCTTCTGCGCGGGAGAAGGAACGGCCAAAGCAAGAAAAAGGAGAGCGAAGAAAAGATGTTTCACGGCGACACGATAGCAGAGCGCGCGAAAGTTTTATAGCTCGTTCTCATCTCAGATGAGAACCATCGCCTCACCACGGCCGCGAACGCGCTACCCAAACCCTCGAACTTCATTGGGATATTTGCCGCTCACCGCACAATAAAAATGATAGAGCTCTCCTTTGTGATAAATGACAGAGGGTTTGTGTGCGAATGTTTCATCGGTGGAGCCAGGTGTTCCTGTGTCGATAAAAACCTCCGGGACTTTCGTCAGCGAACAGGATCTTCACTCTCGGCCAATCCGGTCTGTTACCCAATGCCATCGAAGCCAATGTAGAGCATATAAAAACGACCGTTCGCTCGAAAGATGATCGGATCGTCCACACTGCGTTCGTCAAAATCGCCCTTTGCGGCCAGTAGCCCTAAGAATGAGCTCGGAATGCTTATATGGAGTGCGATATGCGGTGATGGGATCAGTCGCAGCAGAGACGATTCTCGGTGTTGCTCCTCCTGCTACGACAGATGCTGCACTGCCGAGAAATCGTCGACGATTTGTCTCCATCAGGGCCTCGCCATCGGAAAGATTGCTCGGGATACCATGCTACGCCTGAGATGCTGCAGCAAAGAAAGAACCTCACATACCAATACCCGGAAGGCGTCGATATTCGATCTCGAAGTATTGAGTTTTCCGGTTCTCGTTTAGGATGAAGAGAGAAAAGGAGAGTCTTGAAATGAGTTCGAGCGAAACTGGATTCTGGTTGGATGATTGGTGGCCGTTGTTTGTGATCCTTTTTGGCATCGCCTTCGTCACGTTTCTCGTATCTTTCGCGCCCGCCTGGTAAGTCAGGTGCGACGAGAAGTGTTGCTCTGCAGATATCGCTCCTATCCGTCACCCTGAACTAGGGCCCGGGTACCCCCTCTAGACTTAAGATAAGTCTCCTTTTTGTGTCAGCTACCATTCAGGTGCGGCGCAAAGTATTCGAAATAAACAGTTTAACTACTAAAGTATTGATAAATATCTTAATGAAAAGAAAGCCTCGGCAGCTAACCGAGGCTTTCTTCTTTCTAGTCTTATTGTAGCGAAACACCGAGAGCCAATCGGCAGGGCAGATATTATTTATTTTGTGCTTGTTAGATGACTTGAGTATTTGACAATGATTAGGACCAGTAAAAATAACGTCTAACTGTGCTGGCACCCTCTATTGGGTGTCAGGTTACCCCGCTCTCCTTTATGGCACGAACATCTCTTCTGCTCTCTCTCGCCGGCCTTCTGTTGTTTTCCCCGCGACCTGGAATTGCGGAATCGAGTTGCCGCACTGTCGATCTCATGCCGCAGTTTTTCGCCGTTTTAGATAGAAGCGACCACGAAGATGGTCAGCAAAAGATTAATGACTTTCGGCGTTCCCTCGTACGGCCCTTTGGGGATTTATACGGTGATTCTGGTGTCGGATTTCCATCCGCCCCGGAACTCGACCAAGCCATTTTGAAGGCGCTTGCCAACGCTCGTGAACAGAAAGTGTCCCTGATCAAGGCACACTTCCTGTTACGTCAGAAACTGAATGAGCAGATTGGGGAGTTTACTAAAGACTTCCCGGATTTTTCATGCAACTTTCCGATCTATCTCTTACCTGCTCTCGGCAAACTCGATGGGGCCGGACGCGTAGTCAATGGGAAGCCTGCACTTCTATTTGGTGTCGACAATATCGCCGCAGAGTATTCGGCAGAGACCTTACCTATCTTTCTTACGCATGAACTCTTTCATCGCTACCATTTTCAGGTTGCTGGATTCAGCGACGATAAGGGAGACAAGGAGATCTTGTGGCGTACGCTATGGACCGAGGGGCTGGCGACTTACATGAGTAAGAGCCTCAACCCCAGGGCTTCCATGCAAGACGCTCTGATTCTCCCCAAAAATCTCATCGATGAAGCTACCCCTCGACTCCCGGATCTGATCTGTCGCCTGATGCCTCACATGGACACCAGTGATCCAGACACTTTCAGACTCTTTTTTATGTTGCATCCCGATCGAGGCGATGTTCCACCTCGTGTGGGCTATTACATTGGTGCACTTGCTGCCAGCAGAATCGCTGAAAAGAAATCTCTTTCTTCGATCGCTCACATGAAGCCTGAGCAGGTGAGGTCCGAATTAGAATCGACCTTAAAGACATCCACAAGTTGTACAAGATGAACTCCCTAGAGCGGCGTAAGGTATTTCTCTTTGAATGAGAATCCCGAGCCCGGTTCCTGATGGGGATACGCAAATCCTTCCGTTATAACAATGGGATTGGTGATGAGATCGTCGATCCAATCGAAGCTCTCTGCGCCGAAGGCATTTGGGATCGTCATCAGCAAAGGAACGTCGTATTCCTTGTAGTAGTGGGGCAACACTGGAATATGGTGAGCCGCCGCCACTGCTGCGGAATCACGCCATGCCTCCACCGAACCGAGGCGAAGAATATCGGGCTGCCAGAGATCGACGGCCTTCCTTGTGATGAGTTCGCGAAGAGCGACAAGATCGAACTCGCGTCCTCCCATCGCTAAAGAGATCCCGGCATGTTGGCGTAGCTGTTGATAACCATCGAAGTCCGTGTGATGGAGGGGCTCCTCAAACCACGTGATTCGCAACGCTCGAACTGCCTGCGTGAGCGCCATCGCGCCGGCGAGGTCCATCCCCTGGTTTGCATCCATCATGATGTTGACGTGAGGCCCGACAGCCTTTCGCACCCTGGTAAGCCGCTCGATATCCGTTTGGAGATCCGGCGATCCGACCTTGATCTTTACAGCACGGAAACCTCTCCCGACATAGCCCTTCGCTCCCTCGAGCAACTCGGCTAGGGAGTAACTGAGCCATCCTCCGCTCCCGTATAGAGGCACTCTCTAATTGCAAGCCCCAAGAAGTTCCAGACTGGCTGCCCTATCGTCCTGGCCCAGGCATCCCACATGGCGATATTGATGGCGTCGCACGCCCAGCGATGAATCCCGTTGTGTCCAAAGTATTCCTGCTTCGCGATCGAAGGCCTGAACGAAGGCTGTTGGTTGGCTCGCATCGGCACCGATTGCAAGGGCGCGGGCATCGAACAAGGCTCCCTTGATGGCATGAGGAGAGTAGTGGAAGCTAAGAAGATAGCTATCTCCCGTTATGCCATTCGCTAGAGTAATGCGCGTGACGACAAAGCTGATCTCACTGATCGTGTGCGTGGCGTCGGCGATAGGAATGGAACGATTCGATCTCGCGCGATAGAAGTCGATGCTGGCAATGGAAGTCGGACAATTCATTTCAAAACTCCGTGAGGCGATGGAAGAGAGGAAGATGTCCTCTTCAGCGTGAGCAGACTGCATGTCATGGCGCAAAGAGGTAGCAGTCCCAGCCCCCAGAACACCCGGCCGTACGAATAGCGATCTACAACCTGGCCTACAAGAAGCGTGCTCAGGATTCCCTCGATCCCTGCCAGAGTTCCTGATGCTCCGACAATCGTTGCAACTACGTCGCGAGCGAAGAGATCGCTCGGCAGAGTAAGTACATTCGCTGCCCATGAGCTATACGCAAACACAACGATGCTGATGACTGTGACGGCCGTACCGGGCTTCGCGGTGTATCGCACAAGAACACCAAGCGACATGACCAATGCGCTCACGAACATGACAGAGACTCGCGCGCGAGCCGGAGCCCAATGCTTCTGAATCAACCTGCCTGAAGCTGCACCTCCCGCGAAGTTGCCGAGAGCTGCGGCTGCGAATGGAATCCACGCGATGTTGCCGATCTGTCGAGAGAGAAGGAGTAGACGCTGGTCAGGTAATCGGGTAACCAGAAGATGTAGAAGAACCAGATGGAGTCTCCAAACAGACGAGCGAGGAGAACACCCCACACGCGCGAATCTCGCAGCAGACCTGCGATGCCCGGCACAGTCGTACTGCGTAACTGAGCTTGCAAGAGGCACGGAGGTGTAGGTCCCTCTCCAGGGAACGATCCAAAGCAGGCCAAGCATACCGCAGAAGGCAAATGCCGCCCGCCACGAATAATGTGTCGTAGGAGTGGCAACGAGCAGGGGAGCAAGTATCGCTCCGGTGGAAGAGCCTGCGTTGAACAGGCCGACCGCCATGGCTCGCCGCTCAGGCGCAAACCACTCTCGCACGGTTTTTACTGCAGTCGGCCAGTTTGCGGCCTCGCCCATTCCCATGAGAAAAAGGCATACCGTAAGCTGGCCGGGGCTCTTCACAAAAGCTGA
>Ga0268266_10001445_pt1 | contig 28270 bp, 23 predicted proteins | sample KBSS13metaG_FD_190356 | JGI IMG/M metagenome (GOLD analysis project Ga0268266, IMG submission 190356) | Switchgrass rhizosphere microbial communities from Kellogg Biological Station, Michigan, USA - KBS S1-3 metaG (SPAdes) (version 2) | ecosystem: Host-associated > Plants > Roots > Rhizosphere... | reverse complement strand
CGTCCGGGAGCTCGGCGCGGCCGGTGGCCACCACCCGAGCGAACGCCGCCGCCCGGAGCAGGACGTCGGCGAAGTCGCTCGCCGCGATCCCGCGGAGCACCTGGTCCACCATCGTCCGGAGCTCGTCGGGGCCCGGTGGGTCGGCGACCCCGGCCACGACCCCGGCCACCTCCGCCCGGTCGCGACCGGCCTGGAACTCCCGCGCGACGCCCACCGGGTCGGCGTACACCCAGGAGCGCAGCAGGTAGAGGCGCCACAGGCAGCCGGCGATGGTGTCGGCGGGCCGGGCCGCCCAGACCTCGGCGATCGCCTCGATGCCCTCGGTGTCGGCCAGGTGCAGCACCCGCTCGGCGACCTCGCTGTCACCCGAGTCGTGCGCACCGCGCACCAGCAGGCGGGCGGCGCGGTCCGCCGCCTCCGCGACCCGCTTGGGGTCGGTCGCATCGGACCCGATGCCCTCGAAGAAGCGGTCACCCGGGGTGAGCGGGCGGTGGTGGGGACGCTGGGTCACCGCTCCACGGTAGCGATCGGCCGGGGGGTCCGTGTCCGGTCCTGTTCAAGTGGCGCAATTGCGCTGGTTGAGCAACGGCCAGGGCCCCGACACCGTCCAAGTGGCGCAATTGCGCTGGTTCAGCAATAGCCGGGGCTCGGGCACCGTCCAAGTGGCGCAATTGCGCTAGTTGAGCAGCCACCGGGACCCCGACACCGTCCAACTGGCGCAATTGCGCTAGTTGAGCAGCCACCTGGGCTCAGCCGGCGAGGAGCTTCCGGATGCGCTGGTCGCTGACCGGGGCGTCGGTGCCGAGCTGCTGGGCGAACAGCGAGATCCGATACTCCTCGAGCATCCACCGGGCACGTCGGAGCGTGTCGCCGGGTGGCCGGCCCGCCTGGAGGGCGGCGACCTGGTGGAGGTAGGCCTCGTCGAGCGGTCGCACCTGGTCCATCAGCTGCCGGTCGCGGGCGACCTGCTCGTCGAGACGCTCGCGGCGGTAGCGGATCGCCCGCAGGTACGTCGGGAACCGCCGCAGCCGGTCGGCCCCGGCCGCGCCGAGGAAGCCGCGTCCGACGAGCCTGGCCAGCTGCTCGCGCATGTCCTGGAGGGCCGGCAGCGTCGCCAGCTCGGCACGGCCGCTGAGGACGCGGTCGGTGTCCCGCCAGTCGGCCAGGACCCGGAGCACGTCGAGGATCACGTCGTCGACGCGATCGGCCAGCGCGTCCCGCCCGGCCGTCACCAGCGCGGCGTACGCCTCGGGGGTGCGGGCGGGTGGGTGCGCGTCGACGACGTCGGCCAGGATCGCGGCCCGCACGTCGTCGAGCAGGTCGGCCACCGAGGCGTACGGCGAGCCCGCCAGGCCGAGTCGCTGCGTCGTGTCGAGCCGACCGGTCGGGTCGGTCGCGAACGGCAGGGTCAGCACCAGCAGCCGGCGTACGCCGTGGCGATGGCGGGCGGCGGCCTCCTCGGCCGAGCCGAACACGCCGAGACCCACGGTGTCGCCCTCGTCGAGGACTGCCGGGTAGGCGAGCACCTCGTGCCCGGCCCGGCGTTGCAGGATCTCGGTCGGCAGCTCCCCGAACGTCCACTCGGTCTGCCCGGCGGCGCCGTAGCCGCTGTCGCCCGCGACCGCTGCGAGCGCCGCGTCGAACTGCTCCTCGAGCGGGGCCTTGAGGGCGTCGAGGTCCTTGCCGCGGGCCTGCTCGGCACCCTCGTCGTCGAGGACCCGGTAGGTCGGCTGGAGGTGGGCGGGGACCTTGGTCCAGTCCCAGGCGTCGCGCGGGACGACGACGCCGGCGGTCGACCGGGCCCAGCGCTCGAGTGCCTCGAGGAGTGGCTCCTCCCCCGGCGGCGTCGAGGCGAGGAACTCCCGCGCCTTGTCGGGTGCGGGCACGAACGAGACCCGGAGGTTCTTCGGCAGGCTGCGGATCAGGCTGGTGACCAGCTCGTGGCGGACGCCCGGGACGTTCCACGAGAAGTCGTCCGCGGCCACCCGGTTGAGGGTGGCGACCGGGACCTCGATGGTGAGGCCGTCGTCGGCGGAGCCCGGCTCGAAGTGGTAGCTGATCGGGAAGGTCAGCCCTTCGCCCTGATCCCAGGCCTCGGGGTAGTCCTCCTCACGCACCTCCGCGGCGCTGTCGTGGGTCAGCATCGCCGGGTCGAAGGTGAGCAGGTCGGGTCGCCGTTCGCGCTCCTTCTTCCACCAGGTGTCGAAGTGGGCGCCGCTGACGACCTCGGCGCCGACCCGGGCGTCGTAGAAGTCGAACAGGGTGTCCTCGTCGACCACGATGTCGTGACGTCGCGCCCGGTGCTCGAGCTCCTCGGCCTCGTCCAGCAGCCGTTGGTTCTCCGCGAGGAACCGGTGGCGGGTCGACCACTCGCCGTAGACGAGGGCGTGCCGGATGAACAGCTCGCGCGCGAGCACCCGGTCGATCCGTCCGAACTGGACGAGCCGGTCGGTGGCCAGCGGCACGCCGTACAGCAGGACCCGCTCGTAGGCGAGCACCGCGGCCCGCTTCTTCGACCAGTGCGGCTCGCTGTAGGTCCGCTTGACCAGGTGGTCGCCGAGGCGCTCGGCCCACTCGGGCCGGATCGCGGCGTTCTGCCGGGCCCAGAGCCGCCCGGTCTCGACGAGCTCGCCCGCCATCAGGTACGCCGGGTTCTTGCCCCGCAGGCCGCTCCCGGGGAAGATTGCGAACTTCGTGCCGCGCGCGCCGAGGTACTCACGAGGCCCCCGCGGTCCGCGCTGCCCCGGCCGTCCCCCGGTGCTCGGACCGGTCGGTGCCCGCTCCTCGAGGACGCCGACGTGCGAGAGGAGGCCGGAGAGCAAGGCCTGGTGGATGCCGTCCGCGTCGGGCTCGGCCGCGATCCCGCCACGCCCCAGGTCGACCTCGAGCTCCTTGCACACCTGACGCAGCTGGGACTCGAAGTCCTGCCACTCGCGGACGCGCAGGTAGTTGAGGTACTCCCGCTTGCACATCCGGCGGAACGCGCTGCTCGACAGCTCGCGCTGCTGGGAGCGCAGGTGGCGCCAGAGCCGCAGCCAGCTCAGGAAGTCGGACGTCGCGTCCTTGAACCGGGCATGGAGCTGGTCGGCCTGTGCCTGCTGCTCCAACGGGCGCTCGCGCGGGTCCTGCAGGGACAGGGCGGCGGCGATGACGAGGATCTCGCGGACGCACCCGAGCCGCTCGGCCTCGAGGATCATCCGCCCCAGGCGTGGGTCGATCGGGAGCCGGGCGAGGCGGCGCCCGGTGCGGGTCAGTCGTTCGTCGTGGTCCAGGGCCCCGAGCTCCAGGAGCAGCTGGACGCCGGAGGCGACCTGGCGTCTGTCGGGTGGCTCGACGAAGGGGAACCGGGCGATGTCACCCAGGCCGAGCGAGCTCATCTGCAGGATGACCGAGGCCAGGTTGGTGCGCAGGATCTCCGGGTCGGTGAACTCCGGCCGGCCGTCGAAGTCCTCTTCCGCATACAGCCGGATCGCGATGCCGGCCTCCACGCGGCCACACCGGCCGGAACGCTGGTTGGCCGAGGCCTGGCTGATCGCCTCGATGGGGAGTCGCTGCACCTTGGTCCGCATGGAGTACCGCGAGATCCGCGCGACGCCGGTGTCGACGACGTACCGGATGCCCGGGACGGTCAGCGACGTCTCGGCGACGTTGGTGGCGAGCACGACGCGGCGGGTGGTCTGGGGGTGGGAGGAGAAGACCCGGTGCTGCTCGGCCGCGGAGAGGCGGGAGAACAGCGGCACGACCTCCAGCGTGCGTCCCGGGTCGGGCTTCAGCTCGGCCAGCGCGTCGGACGTGTCGCGGATCTCGCGCTCGCCCGGGAGGAACACCAGCACGTCGCCCGGCCCCTCACCCGAGAGCTCGCGTACGGCGTCCACGATCGCCTCGGTCTGGTCGCGGACGACGACCTCGCCGTCGTCGTCGAGGTCGCCCTCGTCGGTCGAGCCTGTCGAGACCACCAGCGGCCGGTAGCGGATCTCGACGGGATACGTGCGCCCCGAGACCTCGATGATCGGCGCCGGGGTGCCGTCCCGGTCGGCGAAGTGGGTGGCGAAGCGCTCCGGGTCGATCGTGGCGGAGGTGATGACGAGCTTGAGATCGGGACGCCGCGGCAGCAGCTGGTGGAGGTAGCCGAGCAGGAAGTCGATGTTGAGGCTCCGCTCGTGGGCCTCGTCGATGATGATCGTGTCGTAGCGCCGGAGCTGACGGTCGCGCTGGAGCTCGGCCAGCAGGATGCCGTCGGTCATCACCTTGATCCGGGTGTCGCGCGAGGTGCGGTCGGTGAAGCGCACCTGGTAGCCGACCTCGGTGCCGAGCTCGGTCTTCAGCTCCGAGGCAAGGCGCTCGGCGACCGAGCGGGCAGCGATCCGGCGGGGCTGGGTGTGCCCGATGAGACCGCCGCGGCCGCCGGTCCCACGACCCAGCTCGAGGCAGATCTTCGGCAGCTGCGTGGTCTTGCCCGACCCGGTCTCGCCCGCGACGACCACGACCTGGTGGTCCCGGATCGCCGCTGCGATGTCGTCGCGCCGCCGGCTGATCGGCAGGTCGGCCGGGAAGGAGATGTCCACAACGCGGGTGATTCTCCCCCACGGCCGGGGGCGCCTCCTACCGAGTTCTCCAGGCTCCGGACGCTCGCGGTCAGGTTCTGGTCAGGCAACCGACACCGGCGGCCCACTGCATTCACAGGTTCGGCACAGGGAACGAACGCATCGTCGAGGCATGACACACATCAAGCGCAGCCGGCGCCTCCAGGCCGGCCTGGCCGGTCTCAGCGTCGTCGGTGCCCTGGGTGCCGCCGTCGGGCTCGGGGTGACGACCCACACCCACAGCTCCGCGCAGTCCGGCGGGCAGTCCGGCGGGGGGTCCGGCAACGGCGGCGCCCGCACGACGGCGCACCGCAGCGGCGAGAACGACGACGAGGAGAACGGTCGCACGCAGAGCCCACGCCAGCAGCCCACGCAACAGAGCGCCCCGGTGACCCAGCCGAGCACCACCGCCCCCCAGGCGACCACGAGCGGTTCGTGACCTCATGGACGCGTCGTACGACTTCGAGGTCTGGAGCACCACGGCCCGCGTGGTGGTGACCGACTCCGCAGCTCTCGCTCGAGCGGTGGAGATCGTGCGCGCCGGGCTCGACGACGTCGAGCGCGCCTGCTCCCGCTTTCGCGCCGACTCGGAGCTCTCGACCCTGACGCCAGGGACCCACCAGGTCTCGGCCGTGCTGGCCGATCTGGTCGGGACGGCCCTGGACGCGGCTGAGGCGAGCGACGGACTGGTCGACCCCACCGTGGGTGGCGTGATGAGCGGTCTCGGCTACGACCGCAGCATCGAGCTGCTGCCGGCGGACGGCGCACCGGTACGGCTCGTCCACACCGTCCCGGGCTGGCGTCGCGTGCACCTGTACGGCGACCAGCTGGAGCTGCCCCGAGATGTCGTCCTCGATCTAGGGGCCACGGCCAAGGCGCGCGCCGCTGACCTCCTCGCCCGGCGCGCCGCCGACACCCTCGGGGCCGGCGTGCTGCTCGAGCTCGGCGGAGACATCGCCACCGCCGGTCCCGCACCGGAAGGCGGGTGGCAGGTGCTCGTCCGCGACACGGAGGACGACCCCGCGTGCCAGGTCACGCTCGTCGAGGGGTCCGCGGTCGCGACCTCCTCCACGGTACGGCGTACCTGGCGGCGCGGAGGCGTCCTGATCCACCACGTCGTCGACCCCCGAACTGCGGCGCCGGCCGCGCCCGTGTGGCGCAGCGCGACCGTCGCCGCGTCCTCCTGCGTCGAGGCCAACACAGCGTCGACCGCGTCGATCGTGCTCGGCCACGCCGCGCCGCACTGGCTGGCCGAGCGCGGCTTCTCGGCCCGTCTCGTGGACCAGCAGCGCCGCGTCGTCCGGGTCCGTGACTGGCCGCGGGAGGTGGCGGCATGACGCACGCCGACCTCGTCTCCGCGCTGTGGGCACTCGGCCGCGGAACGGGTGTGGTCGCGCTCGTGCTGTTCACGATCTCGATCGTGCTCGGCATCGTGGCCCGCTCCGGACGACGGGTGCCGTGGCTGGGCCGCTTCGGCACCAGCGATCTCCACCGCACCGCCGCCCTCACCGGCACCGGACTGGTCGTGGCTCACGTCGGCACCCTGCTCTTCGACCCCTACGCGCAGCTGAAGCTGGTCGACTTCGTCTTTCCGTTCCTGGCGACCTACCGGCCCCTGTGGCTGGGACTCGGGACGATGGCCGTCGACCTGCTCGCGGTGGTGACCATCGTGTCGCTGCTGCGGCAGCGGGTCGGGCCGAGAGTGTTCCGGACCGTCCACTGGGCGACGTACCTCCTCTGGCCGACCGCGCTCGCGCACGCCCTCGGCAGCGGCACCGACGCAGGGACCGCGTGGTTCCGCGGTCTCGCCGTCGTCTGCATCGGCCTGGTCACGGTCGCAGTGGGCTGGCGCCTCTCGCCGTCGTACGCCGACCGGGGCTGGCTGCGACACCCCCGGAGGACCGCATGACCACCACCACCGCCCCCGTGCTCACCCGGCGGCTTCTCGACGGCACCGGTGCAGACGGTGCCGCCCACGTCGCTCGCTACGGCATGCTGCCGCGGTTGCGTCTGGACGACCTGCTCCGGGCCGTGACCGAGAGCGGCCTCACCGGTCGTGGCGGCGCCGGCTTCCCGACCGCGATCAAGGTACGAGCGGTCGCCGGAGGCTTCCGGAGGCCGATCGTGGTCGGCAACGCCATGGAGGGTGAGCCGCTGAGCTCCAAGGACGCCGTCCTGTTGTCGCGCAATCCCCACCTCGTGCTCGACGGGCTCGAGATCCTCGCCCGGGCGATGCGCGCCAAGCGGGCGGTCCTCGCGGTCGGACCCGACTTCGACGCAGCACCCGTGCTCGCGGCGGCGCGCGGTCGCAGGCTGGAGGTGGCGCAGCTCGAGGGTGGCTTCGTGGCCGGTCAGGAGACCGCTCTGGTCAACCAGCTCGACGGACGGCCGGCGGTTCCACGCGACCCGTTCACCCGGGTGACCGAGTCGGGGGTGGACGGGCGGCCGACCCTGGTGCTGAACGCCGAGACCCTCGCCCAGCTGGCCCTCGTGGCCCGGTACGGCGCCGAGTGGTTCCGCAGCGCCGGCACCCCCGAGGACGCCGGCACGTCCTTGTTCACGATCAGCGGGTCGGTCGCGCGCCCCGGCGTCGTCGAGGCCGACCGGGGAAGCACGCTGCGTGACGTCCTCGCTCCCACCCAGCCGGTCCGGCCGGCCGCCGTGCTCGTCGGCGGCTACCACGGCGCCTGGGTGCCCGTGTCCGGCCTCGACGTACGGCTCACCCAGCGCGAGCTCACGGCCTACGGCGCGTCCGTCGGCGCCGGAGTGCTCCACGTCCTCGGCTCCGGATCCTGCCCCTTGAGCTTCGCCGCCGGCGTCGTGGAGTACCTGGCAGGGGAGTCTGCCCGCCAGTGCGGTCCCTGCCTGAACGGCCTGCCACGGATGGCCGCCGACCTGAGGCGCCTCGCCGCCGGCACGAGGGACGCCTCGCTGCCGGCCGAGGTGGAGCGGATGTCGGCGCTCGTCCGCGGTCGCGGTGCCTGCGCCCACCCGGACGGCACCGTCCGCTTCGTCGCCTCGACCCTCGACGTCTTCCGCGCCCACGTCACTGCCCACCTCGAGGGCTGGTGCCCCATGACCGCTCGGAGCGCCTCATGACGGCGCGACTGCACGTCGACTGGACCCGCTGCGACGGTCACGGCAGCTGTGCCGAGCTGCTGCCCGACGTCCTGGCCGTCGACGACTTCGGCTTTCCTGTCTCGCGATCGGGTGACCGCGACCCGGCCGTGCCCCGACGCTCCGTGGACGCCGCGCGGCACGCAGTCCGCAACTGCCCGCTGATGGCGCTGCGCCTCTACGACGCCGCAGGCTGACCCCTACCGGAGGTACGGCGGCAGCTGGAGCCGCGGATCGGCGGCCGCCGCCAGCAGTTGCTGCTGGGTCAGACCGAGGGTAGGCGCCGACGTGCCGTTGTTGCCGAACGACGTGCTCGCGATCAGCGTGACCACGGTGCCGTCGTCGTGCCTCACCGACACCACGAGGTCGCCGCCGGTGGCGGTGCTCACCCGCGCCTCGTGCCCGTCGTACGTCGTCGGGGTCATGCCGCCCTCCGGCGTGTAGAAGCTCAGGGCCGCCGACCAACGGGCGCCGACGACGATCTCGAGCATGCCGCCGTGGTTCCAGTCCAGCTTGGTCCCGAAGCTGTCGCCACTGCTCTGCTCGTTCTCGGCCAGCCGCAGCTTCGTGTCGGCGGGGTCGAGGTGCTCGGCCAGGACGTCGCGGTAGGTGACGAGGGTGGCCTGCGTCCCGGTCGAGTCCAACTGGTGGTGCACCCGGCTCTTGATCCGTTGGATCCTCGCCGGCGGCGGGCCGATCCGCGGATGGTGCACCCGGTGGTGGGGAGACTGCTGGCTGGTCCCTCCTGATCGATCGGCGAAGCCCGCCGCGGAAGAGCCGGGCGCGCCGTGGCCGCCCTGGAGAAGGGCAACGACCACGACGGCAGCGGCCGTGGACGCGACTGCCCCGGTGGCCTGCCAGCGGTGCCGGCGACGCACCGCGCGCTCCCCACGGGCGACGTCGGCGGCGACGTCCACGTGCGGCGTCTCGATCCGCTCCAGCAGATCGTCGAAGTCGTTCATCGGATGGGCCCTTCCCCTCGCTGCGGCGCCAGCAGCTCGCGGAGCCGGCGTACGGCGTCCGCGGTCTGGCTCTTGACGGTGCCCGGCGCGACGCCGAGCTCGGCAGCGGTCTCCTCGACGGAGAGGCCCCACAGGTGTCGTAGCACGACGGCTCGACGCTGCCCGGGCGCCAGCTCGGCCAACGCCTCACGAAGGTCGAGCAGAGCGTCGTGGTCGAGGTCGCGGGACGATTGGTCGTAGCCGTCGAGGCCGGTGAGCTCGCGGTGGCGGCGGACGCGGTCGATGTTGGCGTGCACCAGCATGGTGCGGACATAGCCGTCGACGGAGTCCATCCCCGCCACGCGTGGCCACGCGACGTACAGCCGGGTGAGGACGTGCTGGACGAGGTCCTCGGCCTGGTGCGCGTCTCCGCACAGCACCCACGCCGTCCGGAACAGCAGAGGCCGTCGCGCGACGACGTACTCGCTGAACCCCGCCCGATCGGCCATCCGACCCTCCCGTTGGAAGAAACCCTTGCCGTCTGGTGGAACGACGGCAAGGGCGGATCGGTTGGGTCGGTCAGGGCCCGTTCTGGCCCTGGCCGAACGGCTGGCCAGGAATTCCGTTCGCACCGTCGGGAAAACCGTTCTGACCGTTCGGGAGCATGCGCTGCTGGAAACCACCGGGGCCACGTCCGAAACGCCCACCGTCGCTGCCGGCTGCATGGCCGAGGATGAAGCCACTGAGCCCACCGATGATCAGGCAGGCGAGGGCGACGGCGACCACGGCACGCATCCCCATCACCTGGTCGGCGAAGCGCGGACGCAGCGGGGCGGCGTACGCGGGGTAGCCGGCCGGCACCGGCATCGCGTACGCCGGCTGGGCTGTGGGCTGGGCTGTGGGCTGGGCTGTCGGCTGGGCTGTCGGCTGGGCAGCCGGATGGGGCGCTGCGGCCGGCGGCGGCGCCGGCGCCTCCGGGTCGATCGGGCGGGTCTCGTCGTCGTCCATGCCCGGAGTGTGGGCGTCGCACCTGTGCCGGACCTGTGCTGAAGGTCTGAGGACGTCGTGTCTCGCCGACAGCCCGTTCACAGGAAACCCACAGACGCGCCACCCAGACTGGAGCCATGGAGCTCACCCGCCCGGACGGCACGCCGTTGCGCGTGCTGGTCGTCGACGACGAGGTCAACATCGCGGAGCTGATCAGCATGGCGCTCCGTTACGAGGGTTTCGACGTCTCGGTCGCCTACAACGGCGCCAAGGCGGTGTCGACGGCGAAGACCTTCGGGCCGGACGCGGTCGTGCTCGACATGATGCTGCCCGACTTCGACGGGCTCGAGGTGCTGCGGCGCATGCGGGCCACCGACCCGGACGTGCCGGTCGTCTTCCTCACCGCTCGGGATGCCGTGGAGGACCGGATCGCCGGGTTGACCGCCGGCGGCGACGACTACGTGACCAAGCCGTTCTCGCTGGAGGAGCTGGTCGCGCGGCTGCGCGGGCTGATGCGACGTACCGGCGCACGGCGTGCCGAGTCGGGGTCGGTGCTGACCGTCGGCGACCTCGAGCTCGACGAGGACAGCCACGAGGTACGCCGCTCGGGCGACGAGATCACGCTGACCGCCACCGAGTTCGAGCTGCTCCGCTTCCTGATGCGCAACCCGCGTCGCGTGCTGTCCAAGACACAGATCCTGGACCGGGTCTGGAACTACGACTTCGGGGGCCAGGCCAACGTCGTCGAGCTCTACATCTCCTACCTGCGCAAGAAGGTGGACGCCGGGCGCGAGCCGATGATCCACACGATGCGCGGCGCGGGGTACGTCCTGAAGCCGGTGTCATGAGGAATGCCTTCGCCTCGCTGACGTCGCGGCTGGTCATCACGGCTGTGCTCCTGGTCGCGACCGTCGCGTTGCTGATCGCCACGGCCGCGACCGTCGCCCTCCGCACCTCCCTGTCCAACCGGCTCGACAACGACGTCGTGTCCTCGCTGCAGCGCTACGGTCCCGAGGGCCGTCCGCCCGGCATCCCCGGCGGCGACTCGGATGCCGACAACCGCCCCGACCTGTCACGCCAGGGCACCATCAGCGCGACCTACGGGACGGGCATCGCCTTCGGATACCTGTCGGGGGTCGAGAGCCGGTCCCTCACCACGGCCGAGATCAGGTCGCTGACGAGCGTGACCTCCGACGGCCACCCGCACGACGTGTCGATCCCGGGCCTCGGGGAGTACCGGGTCGCGGCGGAACCGGGAACGGTCATCCTGGGCACGAACCTCCGGCACGTCGTGGTCGCCGTCGGCCTGCCCACGTCGACCGTCGACGGCCCGGTGTCCCAGCTCGTCGCCTGGGAGGCACTGTTCGGGCTGCTCGGCATCGCGGCCGCCGCGGGCGTCGGCACCTACGTCGTACGCCGCCAGCTGCGCCCCCTCCGCGAGGTGGCAGCCACGGCCCACACCGTGGCCGGGCTCCCGCTCGCCGAGGGCGAGATCGCGATCGCACCACGGGTGCCCACGCGCCTCACCGACGAACGCACCGAGGTCGGGCAGGTGGGCTCGGCGCTGAACACACTCCTGGTGCACGTCGAGAGCTCGCTGGCCGAGCGCCACCGGAGCGAGCAGCAGGTGCGGCAGTTCGTGGCCGACGCCTCGCACGAGCTGCGGACGCCGCTGACCACGATCACCGGCTACACCGAGCTGGCGCGCCGTCGCCCCGACGACGCCGGCGCCGTGACCACTGCCCTCGGGAAGGTCGAGGAGGAGTCGGCCCGGATGACCGCGATGGTCGAGGACCTGCTCCTGCTCGCCCGGCTCGACGCCGGCCGACCGTTGGCCCGCGACACGGTCGACCTGTCTCGACTGCTGGTCGAAGCGGTCTCCGACGCCCGGGTCGTGGCGCCCGACCATCGCTGGCGTCTCGAGCTCCCCGAGGAGTCGATCGAGGTGACCGGGGACGCCGACCGGCTCCACCAGGTCGTGACGAACCTGCTGACCAACGCCCGCAAGCACACGCCCGCGGGGACGACGGTCACGGTGACCGGAACGACGTACGGGTTCAAGGTGCACGACGACGGCCCGGGCTTCCCCCAGGACCTGGCCGCCAAGGCGTTCGAGCGCTTCGTGCGCGGTGACGCCTCCCGCACGCGCGCCCCCGGCGGCACCGACGGCGGCGCTGGCTTGGGCCTCTCCCTCGTCGACGCGATCGTGTCCGCCCACGGCGGCTCGGTCTCCCTGGACTCCCACCCGGGCTCCACCACCATCACCATCACCCTGCCCGGATAGTCCGAGAGGTTTCGGTGGAGTTGGCCCGAGGAAACCAACCCGAACATCTCGGACTATCCCTTCACAGCCACCCGACAGTCGAGCGAGGGGGGCCTGCCAGCGGGGGTGGTCACGGTGGTGGGCATGACTTCCGAGACCTCCGCACTCACCCGTGAGTCGAGCACCCAGGACCGTCCCCGGCCGACACGGCCGTTCACGCGCCGGGGACACCAAGCGGTCGAGGGCCGCACGAGCCGGTTCCCCGTGCCGGCCGATCGTGCGGCCCTCGTCGTGCTCCTCCTCGCCACCGCGCTGCTCTACCTCTGGGGGCTCGGCTCGTCCGGCTGGGCCAACTCCTTCTACTCCGCGGCCGCCCAGGCGGGTTCGGCGTCGTGGAAGGCGTTCTTCTTCGGCTCGTCCGACGCGGCGAACAGCATCACCGTCGACAAGACCCCGCTCGCGCTCTGGCCGATGGGACTGTCGGTGCGGATCTTCGGTCTCTCGTCGTGGAGCATCCTGGTGCCGCAGGCGCTCGAGGGGGTCGGCGCCGTCTGGTTGCTCCACGCCACCGTCCGGCGTACGACGGGCTCGTCGGCCGCGGCCCTCATCGCCGGCGCCACCATGGCACTCACGCCGGTCGCGGTGCTGATGTTCCGCTTCAACAACCCCGACGCGATGCTCGTGCTCCTGCTGGTGGCGTCGGCGTACGCCACCCTGCGTGCCGTCGAGGCCTCGACGGGCTCGACCACCGGAAGGGCCGCCGCACGCTGGCTCGCGCTCGCGGGCGCCCTGGTCGGGCTGGCGTTCCTGGCCAAGATGCTCCAGGCCTTCCTCGTGATCCCGGCCCTCGTCGTGGTGTACGCCGTGTTCGCGGCCGTCCCGTGGCGCCGCCGGATCCTGCACCTGCTCGCTGCGGCCGGTGGGCTGGCCCTCGCGGCCGGCTGGTGGATCGCGATCGTCGAGCTGTGGCCGGCGGCGTCGCGTCCCTACATCGGCGGCTCGCAGCACAACTCGATCCTCGAGCTGACCCTCGGTTACAACGGCCTCGGCCGCCTCGACGGCTCGGAGACCGGGTCGGTCGGCGGCGGTGGCTTCGCCGGCGGTGGCGGGTGGGGTGCGACCGGGCTGCTGCGGATGTTCAACAGCGAGGTCGGCACCCAGGTGGCCTGGCTCCTGCCGGCCGCGCTGGTCCTGGGCGGCGCCGCCCTGTTCTTCGCCCGCGGCCGGCGAGCGGTCCAGGCGGGGCTGACCCTCTGGCTGGGCTGGCTGCTCGTGACCGCGCTGACCTTCAGCCTGATGGCCGGCATCTTCCATCCGTACTACACAGTGGCCCTCGCCCCGGCCATCGCCGCCCTGGTCGGGATCGGCTCGCTCGTCCTGTGGCAGCGGCGGGAGTCGCTGGTCGCGACGGGTGTCCTCGGCTTCACCGTCGCGATGACGACGGCGCTCGCGTTCGAGCTGCTGGGCCGGGACGCTTCCTGGCACCCGTGGCTGAGGTACGGCGTCGCCCTCGTCGGCTTCTCGGCCGCCCTGCTGATCGTCGGCGTGCGGCACCTGCCGCGACAGATCGCGGCGGCCGTCGCGGTGGCAGCGCTGCTGTCGGGGCTGGCCGGGCCGGCGGCGTACTCGCTGTCGACGGCGGCGACGGCACACTCGGGGTCGATCCCGAGCGCAGGGCCGTCGGCGGGCGGGTTGGCCGGCTTCGCCGGGACGCCGCCCACAGGCGGCCCCCCGGGAGGCACGGCTCGCAACGGCACCGGGAATGGGACCGGGACCGGGACCGGCACCGGCGCGAGCGCCGGCGGCCTGCTCGACGGCAGCACCTCGAGCTCGGCCCTGACCTCGCTGCTCGAGACCGATGCGTCGTCGTACACCTGGGTCGCCGCGGCCGTCGGCTCCAACAGCGCGGCCGGCTACCAGCTGGCCACCCAGCAGCCGGTGATGGCGATCGGCGGCTTCAACGGCAGCGACCCGAGCCCGACGCTGGCCCAGTTCAAGGCCTGGGTCGCGGCCGGGAGGATCCACTACTTCATCGGCGGCGGGGGTGGCCTCGGCGGCGGGTTCCGGGGCGGCACCGGCGGCGGCAGCGGTACCTCGTCCCAGATCAGCTCGTGGGTCGAGTCGACGTTCACCGCGAGGACCGTCGACGGCGTCACCGTCTACGACCTGACGACCGGCTGAGCGGTGTGCCCGGGAGCGGTAGCGTCCTCGCATGACGCTCCCCGGGCACGTCGACCACCTCATCGTGGGCTCCGGTTTCGCCGGCATCTGCGCGGCGATCAAGCTCGCCGAGGACGGCGAGACCGACTACGTCGTCATCGAGAAGGCGGACGACGTCGGCGGCACCTGGCGCGACAACACCTACCCCGGCGCCTGCTGCGACATCCCCAGCCAGCTCTACTCGTTCTCGTTCGCCCGCAACCCGGAGTGGAGCTCGTCCTACTCCCCCCAGCCGGAGATCCAGGCCTATCTCCAACGCGTCGCGCGTGAGTACGGCGTCATCGACAGGACCGTCTTCGACACCGAGCTCGAGCAGGCCGTCTGGGACGACGACGCCCAGGTCTGGCGGTGCCGTACGTCGTCCGGCGAGATCACGGCGCGCACGCTGATCACCGGCACCGGCGGGCTGCACGCACCACGTCTTCCCGACATCGAGGGCATCGACACCTTCGCCGGTGCGCTCTTCCACTCGTCGCGCTGGGACCACTCGGTCGAGCTGGCCGGGAAGCGCGTGGCCGTGATCGGGACCGGTGCCTCGGCGATCCAGATCGTGCCCGAGGTCCAGCCGGTGGTCGCGCACCTCGACGTCTACCAGCGCACGGCGCCGTGGGTGATCCCACGCAACGACCGTCGCTACAGCCGGCCCGAGCGACTCGCGCTCCGTCGCCTGCCGGCGCTGTCGAAGCTGTACCGCACCGGCATCTACTGGGCGCACGAGGGCTACGTGCCGGCGTTCACCTGGCAGCCGCGGCTCGGTGCGCCGGCCGAGCTGGCCGCGACGGTCAGCATGAGGAAGGCGATCAAGGACCCCGACCTCCGCGCGCGGGTGACGCCCACCTTCCAGCTCGGCTGCAAGCGCGTGCTGCGCTCGAACACCTACTACCCCGCCCTCGCCGCGGACAACGTCGACCTGGTCACCGACCCGATCGCCCGGATCACCCCGTCGGGGATCGTCACCGCCGACGGGGTCGAGCACCCGGCCGACGCGATCGTGGTGGCTACCGGGTTCTGGACGACCGAGCAGCCGATCGCCGCGCGCGTGGTGGGGCGCGAGGGGCACTCGCTCGCCCAGGCCTGGGCAGCCGGCGGGATGTCGGCGTACAAGGGGACGACGGTGCACGGCTTCCCCAACCTCTACCTGCTCGGCGGCCCCGGCACCACGCAGGGCCACACCAGCGTGGTCTTCGTGATCGAGTCGCAGGTGGCCTACGTCCGCGACGCCGTTCGCACGATGCGGGACCAGGGGTACGGCGCGCTGGAGCCGCGGGCGGACGTGCAGCGCCGCTACAACGCGCGCCTCCAACGGCGGATGAAGCACACCGTGTGGAGCCGCGGCGGCTGTACGTCGTGGTACCAGGACTCGCAGGGGCGGATCACCACGCTCTGGCCGCGGTCGACGGTGACCCTGCGACGGATCCTGGCACGCTTCGACGTCGACGCGTACGACGTCCAGGTGGCGCGGCCGACCCCCGACCACGAGGCCGCAGCGTGAAGACCCTCGACGACAAGGTCGTCGTGGTCACCGGCGCCGCTTCCGGCATCGGCCGCGCCCTCGCCGTCGACGTGGCCCGGCGAGGTGCGCTGCTGGCGATCTCCGACATCGACGAGGCGGGGCTGGGCGAGACCGTCGAGCTGGTGAAGGCCGCGGGCGCCCGCGAGGTTCGCAGCGACCTGGTCGACGTCGCCGACCGCGCCGCGGTCGCGGCGTACGCCACGGCGGTGGCCGAGCAGTTCGGCCGGGTCGACGTCGTCGTCAACAACGCCGGCGTTGCGCTGGCCGGCGACGTCGAGGACCTCGCGTACCCCGACATGGACTGGATCATGAGCATCGACTTCTGGGGTGTCGTCCACGGCTCCAAGGAGTTCCTGCCCCATCTCGTCGCGTCCGGCGACGGCCACCTGGTGAACATGTCGTCGCTGTTCGGGCTGATCTCGCTCCCCGGCCAGTCGATGTACAACGCCGCCAAGTACGCCGTCCGCGGCTTCAGCGAGGCGCTCCGGGAGGAGCTCCTCATCGCGGGTCACCCGGTCGGCGTGACCGTCGTCCACCCGGGCGGGATCAAGACCGCGATCGCCCGCAACGCGCGTACGTCCGCGCGCGAGGACCACGACCGCAACGCCCGCTACTTCGACCAGAAGCTGGCCAAGATGGAGCCCGAGGACGCCGCTCGGATCATCGTCGAGAAGGGCATCCTCGGTGGCAAGGCACGGCTCCTGGTCGGACTCGACGCCCACGCCCTGCACCACCTCGCCCGCCTCACCGGCTCTCGTTACCAGGACGTCGTCGCCTCCGTCGCGAAGCGCGCCAAGCCGCCGAAGCGTTGAGCGTTAGGGTCGCCGGGTGGCGTTCGACCTCGGAGATCCGGTCCGCATCGAGATGACCAAGTGGGGGGATCGGCCACACTGGCAGATCCCTGCGGCATGGCTGGGCAGCGACGAGCACGGCGACTGGCTGGGCATACCGGCGGGCACCCTGATGGCGCGGCCCGGACTCGAGACGGTCTCGGAGTTCGACCAGGTCGGACTGATCCCCGCCGCCGGTGGCAGCGACGTCGACCGCGGGTGGATGGCGACGTTCCACCGCGACCCCGCCCCGACCTGGGTGTACGTCGACATGACCACCGCTCCGGTCTGGGACGGCCCGGTCGTGCGGGCGATCGACCTCGATCTCGACGTGATCCGGATGCGGAACGGGTGGGTGGTGGTCGACGACGAGGACGAGTTCGAGGAGCACCGGGTCGCCTACGGCTACCCGCCCGAGGTGATCGCGCTGGCCGAGGCCAGCCGTGACCGGGTGCACGCCGCGATCCTCGCCGAGGACGCGCCGTACGACGGCAGCCACGAGCGGTGGCAGCGTGCCCTCGAGAAGTGGCACTGAAGGCGCTGCCCCCGTGACGTCGAGGGTGCCCCTCAGCCGGCCTCCAGGGCCATTGTCCAGACGAAGGCGCGCGAGCTCGCGGCGTTGCTGCTGGCGACCAGACCGCCGTAGGCGCCGCCCGGGACCGCCCCTCCGCTGTCGACCCACAAGGACGCGTATCGTCCCGAACCCGTCTGCGTCGACGAGTCCCGCACGGGGGTGCCGGCGGGCCCCGTCCACGACGTCGTCGTGGAGGAGAAATCGACGTAGTAGGTGAGCACCCAGTCCCCGGCGCCGGCCGTCACCGTCGGGGACGTGTGCGACGCCCTCGAGGAGTCGGTCGCCGAGCTCACCGCACGGACCGGGTTGGTGGCGGCGACCCCGGAGTAGACCCCCAGCCCCAGCAGCGCCTTGCGGAAGGCGGCGTTGGTCACGGTCACGGTCTTGCCGAGGTCACCTGCCGTCACCTGCTTGACCCAGACGGTCGACGTCTTGGTGCTCACCGTCGTCGTGGAGACCTGCGTGAAACCGGTGATCCCGGCGGGCGCGGTCCAGCCCTCGTTGCTGGCCCTGGTGAAGAACAGCACCAGGGTGTCCCCGACGTGGGCCGCGGCGGGCACCGTCACGCTCTTGGACTTCGCAGAACCGTCGCCGGAGTGGACCGACGCCACGTAGTTCACCGACCCGACGGCAGCCTGGGGCGTCACCGCGTTCGACAGGGCGGACATCGGCCCGGTGCCGACCGCGTTCACCGCCGCGACCTGCAGCTGGTACGACGTACCGTTGCTGAGGCCGTTCACGGTCAGGCTGGTGGCGGAGGCGGCCGCGCCCAGGAGCGCACCGACCTGCTGGCCGGTGCCGGCGTTCACCACGCGCACCTGGTAACCGGTGATCGGCGAACCCCCGTTCGAGCCCGGCGCCGTCCAGGTCACGGTGGCCGAGGAGTCTCCCGCCGTCGCGGTGCCGATGGTCGGCGCACCCGGGCTCGTCGGGACCGACTGCTGGTTGGCGGCACCCGGGGTCCCGGCCGCGGACTGCGAGAGCGCCCAGCTCGCGCCGCTGTTGTTGTCGGACGCGGGGTTGAGCAGCTCCAGTGACTGCCCGGCTGTCGACTGGGGCCAGTCCGCGCCGCCGTAGGCCACCGAGTCGTCGAGCGAGCCGTCGGCGCGGGTCAAGGTCAGCGTCTCGGCTGCCGACAGGTGGCCGGAGTAGGTGCCACCGTCGAAGATGGTGGCGCCGTAGGTGGTGCGGAAGACCGCGTCGTTGGAGTTGAAGACCATGAACCCGTGGGGGAGGATCACCGTCCCCGGCGGGACGGTCAGGTCAACAGCGCTGCTGAGGGTCCAGCCCGAGAGGTCGACCGCCTCGGTCGCCGACGGGTTGTACAGCTCGACGAACTCCGCGTCGTCCCCGCCGGTCGGCGAGTGCTGGATCTCGTTGATCACGACGTTCGGGTTCGCCGACTGGGCGGCCGGCACCCGCGAGTCGGTGGCGAAGACGTTGCGCCGGGCCTGGATCGCCGAGAACAGGCTCGTGCGCTGCTGGGCGAAGGCCATCCAGGGCTGCGTGGGCCACGCGTTGAAGTCGAGCGCGGCCGTCGGCTGCGCCGGGCCCAGGGCGGCGTCGTAGACGCCCTCCGGGACTCCGGGCGCGAGGATCTGGCCCACCAACGTCTTGAGCCGGCGGAAGTACATCTGCCGCCAGTCCGGCTGGGACAGGACCGCGTGGAGCAGCGCGTTGCTCGGGTCACCCGGCTCGTCCGGGGTGACGAACGTGCTCGGGGTGTTGCAGCACGTGTCCCCCCAGCTGTGGTCGAGGTCCCACGGCAGGATGGTCCACCGTCCGGTGACCGGGTCCTGCGAGAAGTAGAAGTTGTGCGTCGCCTGGTCGACCGCCCGGATGATGGAGTCGACGGCGGCGTAGTTGATGATCGCCGGGATGTCGGTGTTGGCCAGCAGGTAGTTCCGCTGCGCCGTGCCACTCGACTCCACGCCGTTCAGGAAGGTGCGCAGGCCCGAGAAGTCAGCGTCCTCGGGGTTCTTCTTCGTGTACCGGGCGGGAAGCGTCTTGGTCTCGTCGAAGGCGGCGTGCTCGGCCTTGTACATCTGGGCGTCGCTGAGCCCGTTCCGGTCACGCCAGGTGCCGTCGTAGTTGTCCTGGTACTTGTACAGCCCCATGAAGCTGCCGTTGCGCTGCGTCCGGATCGGGATCGACTGCGTGTCGACGACGCCCGCCTTGCGGTACGCGTCCCACCCGAGGAGCGACCGGCCGTAGGAGTGGTCGTTCCACTCGGCCTGCATCAAGATGTTGTCCACCGGGTCCGCGAGGATGCCCGGCATGTCGAGGTCGTGGTCCTGCGGGGTCTTGAACTGCCAGTTGGGCTTGGGCGCCGTCCGCGACACGGCCCCGTGCAGGCTGGCGGTGACGTTGTCGATCACGACTCCGCCGTACGCCAGGACCGCCGTCCGCTCGATGTCCGCGGTGGGGTTGCCGGTGATCGCCGAGTAGTCGGCGTCGGCGATGAACCACTGGAACTCGGGGATGGCGCTGGTGATCCCGTCGGCCGCCACCACGCCCTGGTAGACGATCGTGTCGTCGGCACGCGGGAACCTGCCGGTGCCGGAGGCGTTGGCGGCCTGGACCCGGTAGCGGACCAGGTGGCCGCCTGCCACACCCGGGATGCTCGCCGAGTAGCCGTCCCCTCCCGTCGAGGTCATGGCCGTGCTCAGCTCGGCCCCGAAGTCGGTGCGGTAGAACAGTGAGACGGCGCCGGTCTGTCCGGTGACGGTCGCCGTCACGGTCACGGCCTGGTTGGCGGCGGGCACCTGCGGAGTCGCCGAGACCCCGGTGACGCGCGGGACGAGACCGGTGCGCGTCACCGAGTTGTGCGCACGGATGGTGTTGCCGGAGGCGGCCGTGGACCCGGTCCAGTTCAGCGGGTCGTTGTGGTCCTGCGCCGGGTCGATCAGCTCCAGGGAAGCCCCGGTGCCGTCCGGCGTGGTGGGCCACGGGTCGTGGTCGCTGAACGTCACGGTGTCCATCACGGTGCCGACGGAGTCGGACAGGGTGACCTTCTCGCCGCTGTTGGAGAGCTTGCCGGTGTACACGGCCGCCGGGGCGAAGCCGTACGTCGCCTGGAACCGGGTGGCGTCCTCCCCGATCACCAGGTAGCCGCTGGCCGCGATCGAGGTGCCTTGCGGGAAGCACAGGGTGATGCCACTGGTGAAGCACCATCCCGACAGGTCCACCGCGGTCGCGCTGGTGTTGGCGAGCTCGACGAACTCGTCACCGTCGTTGTCGGAGACCGGGTTGAACATCAGCTCGTTGATCGAGACGCTCGAGCCGGCCGCGTGCGCGGTCTGACTCAGGAGAACCGGGCTCGACACGACGCTCAGGGCTGTCGCGACGACCACTGCCCACCGACGTAGACCTCGGGCACGGATGTTCATGACGACCTCCCCCGTGAGTCAACCCAGCGGGCTGAGGGCCGACGCTAGACCGGGTCGACGGGGAATTCTTTACCTAATTCGGGTAAAGGCGGCGGCAGTTCCGCCGCCGGTCGACAGGCTCAGCGCACGAAGCTGAACAACCGCTCCGGCACCGGAGCGTCGGACGGTTCCCGCAACCGGGAGGCACCCAACCGCCACGGATCGAGGTCGGGGACACGGAGATCGAGCGTCTCGAGGCCGTGCGCCTCGAACCGGTCGCGCACCCACTCCGCCGGGTCGTCCTGGCCGTGCGTGCGTTCCGCGCGGACCCGGTTGCTCCGGGTCCAGAGCACGGTCCCACCCGACCTGAGCATGGACGCGGTGGCCGCGATCGTCTGCTCCGCGTCCGCGTCCGAGACGTTGCCCAGGACCCCGACCAGCATCAGCAGGTCGACCGGAAGGAGATCCGCGAAGGTCGCGCCGGCTCCGGCGTCGCCGGTCCGCACCTCCAGCTCGACGTCCGCCGCCGCCGCCGCACGTCGTGCCGCCTCGGCCAGGTCGGGATCGAGCTCGACCAGGTGGGCCGCCACCGGTCGCCTCGCTGCCGCCAGCACCGGCACCGTGTCTCGCCCGTCGCCCGAACAGAGGCTGAGCAGCCGCACCGGAGCTGTCCCCTCCGCGAGCAACGCGGCGAGTCGGCCGCGCACCTCCACGAGACGCCGCGACACCGGGGAGTCGGGATCGTCGTAGTCGCGGTGCCACGCCTGCCAGTCCATGCCCGAGCTCCCCCTCATCGCACGTAGCCTCCTTCGGGCTCCACCATCTCCAGTCGTACGCCGAGCAGCCGCACCGGCCGGTCCTGCTCGACCCGGTCGAGCAGGGAGACCGCGGCCTCGGCGAGCACCGCCACGTCGTTCGACGGCGTGGGGAGGGTCAGGGACCGGCTGACCGTGATGAAGGGCCGGTAGCGCACCTTGATCCCGACCCGCGCCGCCGGCCGGCCCTCGCGGTCGATGTCCTCGACGACGCGGGTGGTGAGCGCCCGCAGCTCGTCGGGCACGACGTCCCACGTCAGGTCGGCCTGGTAGGTCTCCTCGCGGCCGTGGGCGCGCGGAGTCCACGGCGTCGCGTCGACCGGGCTGGTGTCGGCGCCGCGACCGAGCCGGTGGTACCACGGCCCCATCGTCGGTCCGATCGTGTCGGCGAGCATCTGCGCATCGCTCTCGGCCAGCTGCCGCACGGTCTCGATCCCCAACGCCGACAGACGCTTCCCGATCTTCGAGCCGATCCCCCACAGCGCGGTCGTCGGCCGGTCACCCATCACGGCGAACCACTCGGCTCCGGTGAGGTAGCCGATCCCCGAGCCGTCGCCCTCACCCCGCTTGCCGAACGCCGTCGCGATCTTGGCTCGCAGCTTGTTGTCGCCGATGCCGACGCCGCAGGTCAGCTCCGTGGCCTGCTGCACGGCGTCGCGGATCTGCTGGGCGAAGACCCGTGGGTCGCCGAGGTCGCCGTGCCCCTCGCCCGGCCCCAGGAACGCCTCGTCCCAGCCGAGCACCTCGACGACGACCGGCACGCCGCCCCACTCGAGCGCGCGCAACGTGTCCATGACCCGCGCCGACGCCTCGTCGTACGCCGGCTTGTCGACCGGCAGGAACACGGCGTCCGGGATCTTCCGGACGGCGATGCGGAGCGGCATCCCCGAGCCGACGCCGTGCTCGCGTGCGGCGTACGACGCGGTCGCGACGACGCCACGCTCGGTCGGGTCTCCGCGGCCGCCGACGACGACCGGCTTCCCGACCAGGTCGGGCCGGCGCAGCATCTCGACGGCTGCGATGAACTGGTCGAGGTCGACGTGCAGCACCCACTCCGTCATGGCGTGCCCATCAGCGGCGCACCGGAGGCAGCGCGTCGGTGGCCTCGATCGGGTCCATCCCGGTCAGCAGCAGGAGGTCGGCGATCACCGCCCGGACCTGCGCCAGGATCACCTCGCCGGACAGGTCGTCGGTGCGCTCCACCTCGCCGGTCGCCGTCCCGACCGCCAGCAGGGCGGGCTGGGCAGCGGTCGGCATCCGGTCGGCGTCGAGCTCGACCGCCACCACCTCGACCGCCGCAGCCAGCTCGGAGGTCATCAGGGAGTAGGAGTGGGGCACGCTCTGGCGCCGGTAGGCCGCGACCGCGCACTGCCGGACCAGGACCCGCGTGCTCCGCAGGGCCCGGTCGAGCGGCTCGACCAGCTCGGCCATCTTCCGCAGCCCCGGCCCGTGCCGGATCCGGAACGGCGACGAGGCGACCACGTCGAGCCCCTCGTCCGCGGCATCCTGGAGCTCGCGGACCATCGGGTCGGTGGCCCGGGCCTCCTCAAGCAGCGACAGCGCCCGGTCGACGTCGCCGTCGACCATCACGTCGCTGGCGGCCAGCAGCAGGTCGCGCACCTTGCGCACCACCTGGGCCGCCTGCTCGCGAGGGCGTCGCAACGGCGCCGCAGGAACGACGGTGGCGGCCACCAACGCCACCGCCCCTCCGATCAGAGCGTCGGTCCACCGGGTGAAGGCCTGCCCCGGCGCCGGCTTCAGCGCGGTGATGATGATCGACTGCACGGCCGCCTGGATCACGAAGATCTGCCCGTTGTCGAGGAGCAGCGCGATGCTCATCGCGAGGGCGACGACCAGCACGATCACCCACCCCTCGGTGCCCAGCAGCCGGACGAGGAGGTCGGCGCCGAAGACGCCGAGGGCCACGCCGACGGTGACCTCGGCGACGCGACGCAGCCGCTGCCCGTAGGACGTTCCGAGCGAGACCACGGCCGCCACCGGGGCGAAGAAGGGCGTGGTGTGGCCGAAGACGTCGGAGGCCAGCCACCAGGCGACACCGGCCGCGACGGCGCACTGGGCGATCGTCCACCGCTTGCTGCGCCAGCGGTCGAGCCGGGTCGCCAGCGACGTCCGGCCCCGCCCCAGCGCCGCCTCGAACGGGTGGGCCTCCATGTCGCCGATCCTCGCACGGGGCACCGACCTCGCCGTGCGTGCGAGGATCGCATTCATGGTGCAACCCCTCGACCCCACGGCGGCCGCGTTCCTGATGGCGGAGAACCGCCGGATGCCGATGCACGTCGGGGGACTGCAGCTGTTCCGCAAGCCCGAGGGTGCGGGTCGCAACTACGTCAAGGACCTCTACGAGGACTTCCGCGAGTCCGACGACATCGCGCCCCTGTTCCTCAAGCACCCGGTGCGGTCGGTGCGCACCGGCGGGCAGTACGTCTGGCGCGACGACGACGAGTTCGACATCGAGTACCACGTGCGCCACAGCGCGCTGCCGAAGCCCGGCCGGGTGCGCGAGCTGCTCGAGCTCTGCTCGCGGCTGCACTCGACCAGGTTGGCCACCGAGCGCCCGTTGTGGGAGTGGCACCTGATCGAAGGGCTGCCCGACGGCCGGGTCGCGATGTACGCCAAGCTCCACCACGCCCTGGTCGACGGTGTCTCCGCGATGCGGCTCCTGCAGAGCATCCTCACCTCCGACCCCGACCGCACCGGGATGCCCGCACCCTGGGAGAACAAGCCGTCCACCGCGAAGGTCCGCGAGGCGCGCGAGCAGGCCGAGCACTCCCTCTCCGACGTACCGCTCCAGGCGATGCGGACGGCGCTCGGCATCAGCGCCGAGGCGGCCGGGTTGCCCGGAGCCCTGCTCAAGACCCTGCAGAAGTCGATCCGCAACGAGACCTCGGCGCTCTCGTTGTACGCCCCGCGGACCATCCTCAACCAGCCGATCACCGCGGCTCGACGCTTCGCCGCGCAGGACTGGCCGATCGAGCGGCTCCGCGCCATCGGCAAGGCCACCGGCACGACGTTGAACGACGTGGTGCTGGCGATGTGCAGCGGCGCGATGCGTACCTACCTGCTCGAGCTCGACGCCCTGCCCGACACGACGCTGGTCTCGATGGTGCCGGTCGGGCTGAAGGCGAAGGAGTCGCACGTCGCGTCCGCCCTCGGCGGCAACGCCGTCGGGTCGGTGATGGTCAAGCTCGGCACCGACCTCGCCGACCCCGCCGACCGACTCGCCGCGGTCCACGCGTCGATGGTCGACGGCAAGCGGGCGCTGGCCCAGATGACCCCGGTACAGATCCTGGCGATGAGTGCGCTCGGTCAGGCGCCGGCGATCCTCGGCCCGATGCTGCGGATGGGTGGGGTGGTGAAGCCGCCGTACAACCTGATCATCAGCAACGTGCCCGGGCCCCGGAGTACCCAGTACTTCAACGGGATGCGGCTGCTCGGCACCTATCCCCTGTCGATCCCGATCGACGGCATGGCGCTCAACATCACCTGCAACTCCTACGCCGACGACATGGCCTTCGGCCTGACCGGGTGCCGGCGTACGGTGCCGCGCCTCCAACGCCTGCTGACGCACCTCGACACCGAGCTCACCGCCCTGGAGAAGGCCGCCGGCGTCTGAGCCGTCGGCCGCGCCTGCTGTGCGGGGCTACGCGGTGTTCGTGGCTGGGCGGTGTCCGCGGCTACGTGGTGTCCGTGGCTAGGCGGTGGCGGACGCCGGGAGGTGCGGTGGCGTGGCCTCGAGCAAGGCCTCGAGGAGGGCGTTGTCGCCCGTGATGGTGACCCCGTCGAGGCAGCGATCCACGAACAGCGAGTAGATGGCCTCGGGCTCGCCCTCCACCAGCACGTCCGGATCGTCGATCGAACCGTCCAGCACGTCGCCGTCGATCAGGGAGGCGGTCTCGGGGCCGGCCCGGAACTCGAAGCGCCCGGGCGGCGCGATCGGGCCCAACGCGATGTCCATGGCGTTGGACAGCCAGCCCTCGAAGAGCTCGCCGCCGGCGGTGGGGGGACCCAGGGACCGGGCACCCCACAGCGCCAGCTCCCGCATGGCCGGTCGCAGCTCGCGGCCGTAGTCGGTCAGCTCGTAGACCTTCGACGCGGCGGGGGGCGGGAGCGTGCGGCGGGCGACGACGCCGTTGCCCTCGAGCTCGCGCAGCCGCGCCGCGAGGATGTTGGTCCCGATGCCGGGCAGGTGCTCGACCAGGTCGGTGTACCGCTTGGGGCCGTGCATGAGCTCACGGATCACCAGCAGGGCCCAGCGGTCGCCCACGAGATCCAGGGCATGGGCCATGGGGCAGTACTGGTCGTAGCGCTTTGCCATGCCGAAAGAGTACCACTCGATGTTGATTCTGAAGATACTGCTTGCAAAATTGAAGTAGACGCTGTTACGGTCGGTCGCATGACTTCAGAAATGCAAGTAACAGCGGGTGTGGCGACATCCGACAGCCGCAGGTGGCTGGCTCTCGCACTCCTCTGCGTCGTCCAGTTCATGGTCGTCCTGGACATCGCGATCGTGAACGTGGCGCTTCCGTCGATCAAGCTCGACCTGGGCTTCTCCCAGAGCGACCTCCAGTGGGTGATCAGCGCCTACGCCCTGGTGTTCGGCGGATTCCTGCTGCTCGGCGGCCGCGCCGCCGACATGCTGGGGCGCCGCCGCCTCTTCCTGGGGGGCATCGTGGTCTTCACCCTGGCCTCGCTGTTCGCGGGTCTGGCCTGGTCGGAGCCGTCCTTGATCGGCGCGCGCGCCTTCCAGGGACTGGGGGCGGCGATCATCACGCCGGCCGCCCTGTCGATCCTGTCCACGACCTTCGCCGAAGGTCGCGAGCGCAACATCGCTCTGGGCGCCTGGGGCGCGGTCGGCGGCTTCGGTGCAGTGGCGGGAGTCCTCCTCGGCGGGGTCCTCACCGACGCCCTGAGCTGGGAGTGGATCTTCTTCGTCAACGTCCCCGTCGGCGTCGCCGGGTTCGCGCTGGCTCCGGTGCTCCTGCACGAGAGCCGCGACGCCCACGTCAAACGGTTCGACCTGCCCGGCGCCGTGCTGGTGACCAGCGGGCTCTCCTCGGCGGTCTACGCGATCACCCAGGCCGGCCAGAAGGGCTGGCTCGCCGCCGAGACGCTCGGTGTCTTCGGCGCCTCCGTCGTGCTGCTCGGCGCCTTCGTCGCCTGGGAGCTGCGTCACCCGGAGCCGCTGATGCGCTTCGGCATCCTCCAGACCCGGACCGTCAGCGGCGCGAACGTCGCGGGGTTCATCATGGGGACTGCGCTGTTCTCCATGTTCCTCATGCTGACGCTCTACATGCAGCAGGTCCTGAGCTACTCCGCGATGAAGACGGGGGTCGCGTACCTCGCCGTGGCCGGTACGGCGATCGTCTGGTCCGGTGTCGCCGGCCAGCTGGTGACCCGGGTCGGCGTGAAGCCGGTGCTGGTCGTCGGCATGGCGGCGCTGACCGCGGGCCTCCTCTTCTTCACCCGCGTCTCGGTCGGCGGCAGCTACGTCCGCGACCTGCTGCCCGGCTTCTTGATCCTGGGGGTCGGCATCGGGTTCTCGTTCGTGCCGATCTCGATCGCGGCGCTGGCGGGAGTGAAACCTGCCGAGGCCGGACTCGCGTCGGGTCTGATCAACACCTCGCAGCAGATCGGTGGTGCGCTCGGCATCGCGGCACTGTCCACGATCGCCACCTCACGCACCACCGACTCGGTCGGCAGCGGCTCGGCTCTCCCGGTCGCCCTGGTCGACGGGTTCCAGTCCGCATTCCTGGTCGGCGCGATCGTGGCCGCCCTCGGCCTCGTCGCCGCGCTGACCCTGATCCGCAAGGACGAGCTGGCGGTGGAGGTGGCGTCCGAGCTGTCGCCCGAGCCGGTGCTCGACGCAGCCTGAGACGACCGCAGGTGGGGGGCGGGTCCTGGTGGACTCGCCCCCTGCCTCATGCGCGGGTCAGGAGTAGAGGCGGCCGATGAAGAGGTCGAGCGCACGGTCGGGCAGGAGCCGGCGCGCCGTCACCACCGAGCCGGCTCCGCGCCCGACCGGGTAGCGGGTGCGCGGCCGGCGCGCCGTGGCGGCCCTGGCGATCTTGCGCCCCACCACGTCGGGGCCGCTCATCAGCGGCCCGTCCCCGGCCTCCATCCGCGCTCGCACGGCCTCGGCCTGCCGTTCGTACGGCGTACCGGCACTGCTGGAGACCAGATGGGCGCGGGCCAGCTCGTTCCACTCGGTGCGGATCGGCCCGGGCTCGACGATCACCACCCGCACGCCGTACGGCGCGAGCTCGAGCCGCAGGCTGTCGCTGAAGCCCTCCACCGCGAACTTGGTGGCGTGGTACCAGGCGCCGAGCGGCTCGTAGAACTTCCCGCCGACGCTGCCGACGTTGATGATCCGGCCGTCGCCGCGCTCGCGCATGCCCGGGAGCACCAGCTGGGTCAGCCGGGCGAGGCCGAAGATGTTGACCTCGAACTGCCGCCGCGCCTCGTCGATCGGCACGGTCTCGACCGCGCCGTACGACCCGTAGCCGGCGTTGTTCACCAGCACGTCGACGCGGCCGCGCTCCTCGAGGATCCGCTCGATCCCTCCGGTCATCGAGGCGTCGTCGTTGACGTCCATCGCGAACGTCGTCACACCGGCGTCCGCCAGGCCGCTCATCCGCTCGACCCGGCGCGCGACGGCGTACGTCGTGAACCCGGCCTCCTGCAGCCGGACCGCCGTCCGCTCGCCGATCCCGCTCGACCCTCCGGTCACCAGTGCCACGCGCTCCGTCATGCGGCCATCATGGCGGGTCCGCGGCGGGTGGGTCAGTCGCAACCGATCGGTCGTACCTCGCGCGGCCACGCCTCGACGTCGGCGGGCCCGGAGCCTACGTACGCCGTGTCGCGGTCGGCCGACAACCAGAGCCGATCGCCTTCCCGCTCGTAGCGGGTCGGCACGGCATCGGCCGGGAGCCGCACGTGCTCGCGGTACGGCCCCGCCAGGAGGTCCACCAGCTCGGGTGTCGGGCGGCGCACGTAGGTGCGCCTCCAGTTCCCGTCGAACTCGAGGAAGACCACCGACTG
>Ga0268266_10001442_pt1 | contig 28308 bp, 23 predicted proteins | sample KBSS13metaG_FD_190356 | JGI IMG/M metagenome (GOLD analysis project Ga0268266, IMG submission 190356) | Switchgrass rhizosphere microbial communities from Kellogg Biological Station, Michigan, USA - KBS S1-3 metaG (SPAdes) (version 2) | ecosystem: Host-associated > Plants > Roots > Rhizosphere... | reverse complement strand
CCCGGCACGAGGCCGAGGATGTAGAAGGCGAGGAAGAGGTCGACCTCGACCGAGCTGTAGCCGTCGACCTGCCGGTACATCAGCAGCAGCGGCGTGAAGTGGTTGCCGCCCCAGGCGAGCATCGCGGTCGCGGGCGCGACGAGCAACCACGGCCTGACCCGGGCGCTCATCGGCGCGGGCCGTCCCCACGCACCCCCGCCATGTGCGCGTCGAGCGCGGCGGCGAAGCCGGGCCCATCGGCGGCGAGGACCAGGTCGACCAGCTCGCCGTGCTCGGCGGCGAGGCGCTCGCGCGACTCGGCCTGCTGGGCGGGCTCGTGCCAGTAGCGCAGGAGGCGCGGGCCGGTCTGGGCGAAGAGGCCGTCGGCGATCGAGTTGCCCGCGGCGGCGACGATCGCCTCGTGCAGGGCGCGGTCGGAGCGGGCGAACTCCAGCGAGTCGGTGGCGCCCGCTTGCGCCTCGAGGTGCCCGCGCAGTGTCGTCTCGAGCCCCTCGGGCACGGTGCCCGCCGCCATCCAGGCGACCGCCTGCTTCTCGAACATCGCCCGCACCGCGAGCAGCTCGTCGACTTCGGCGCCGTGCGGAGCGGTGACGACGGCGCCGCGCTTCGGATAAAGGTCGAGCAGCCCCTCCGTGCTGAGCCGCAGGAACGCCTCGCGCACGGGCGTACGACTCATCCCGATCGCCTCGGCGACGTCCCCCTCGGTCAGCAGCGTCCCCGCCGGCACCGTCCCGGAGACGATCGAGTCGAGCACCGCCCGGTAGGCCTTCTCGGCGGCTGGCCCGTCGAGCCCGAGGACACGCTCCAAAGAGGGATGCGGCGTGAAAGTCACCCCAGAACTGTTGCATCCAAGCTTAGATGCAACAGTGAACCGCGTCACAGATCCGCTGGCTAGGCGGGGGTGGCCGGAGGGCTCGCTGCGACGGGCGGGCGTTGTGCCGGCGGCGCGGCAGTGCTAGTTGGGTCCTGGGCGTCTCATGGCGGCCCTGGCAGGCTGTGACCGCCATGAGACGCCCAGGACGTGAGGGTTTCGTGGGGAAGTGCGAGGGTTCGTCACGCTTCCGCCCGGAACTCCACACTCCCGTCACGCTTCTGCAGCACCCAGATGTTGACGGGCCGAAAACTACGCCTATAGGGGTAGTTTTCGGCCCATCAACATTTCGGGTCAGACGGAAGGCGCACGAAGCATGAGGAACCTGCGCGGAAGTGTGGAGTTCGTGGCGACTCCTTCACGTCTCTCTCAACGGCGTCGTAGTTCCTCCACTCGTTTCATACCCGGCCGTCTCGGGCACGGTCACAGCCTGCCAGGGCCGTGACCGAGACGGCCGGGCTCGCCGACACGCCTCGCGTCCCTTGTCCGGGCGCCAGCTTTCGAGGCCTGGACCCTCGCGGGCCCGCCCCCTAGCTCGCGGGGATCACGGCGATGTCCTCGAGGGCGAACTTGCCGTTCGCCTCCTCGGGGTCGCCGAGCGGGTAATGGCCGCTGAAGCAGGCGTCGCAGTGGTCTTCGGGGCTGCCGTCGATCGCCTCGTAGACGCCCTCCATCGAGAGGTAGGCGAGGCTGTCGCAGTCGAGCTCGTCGGCGATCTCGTCGATCGTCCGCCGGTGGGCGATCATCTCCTCGCGGGTCGACATGTCGACGCCGTAGTGGCACGGGTTGCGGATCGGCGGCGCCGAGATCCGCAGGTGCACCTCGCGTGCCCCCGCCTTGCGCAGCATCCCGACGATCTGCCGGGTGGTGTTGCCGCGCACGATCGAATCGTCGACGACGACGATCCGTTTGCCGGCGACGATCTCCGGCAGCGGGTTGAACTTGAGGCGCAGACCGTGTTTGCGGAGCTCCTGCCCGGGCTGGATGAAGGTGCGGGCGACGTAACGGTTCTTGATCAGCCCGTCGTCGCGCGGCAGGCCCGAGGCGCGCGCGAACCCCGCCGCCGCCGGGTTGCCGGAGTCCGGGACCGCGATCACCAGGTCGGCGTCGACCGGCGCCTCGCGCCAGAGGATCTCGCCCATCCGCCCGCGCGACTGCTGGAGCACTTTGCCCTCCATGCGGCTGTCGGGACGGGAGAAGTAGATGTGCTCGAAGACGCACGAGGAGCGCTTCACCCCGCGCACCACCTGTCGCGTCTCCAGCCCGCGCTCGGTCAGGCTGACCATCTCGCCCGGGTGCACTTCGCGCATCAGCTCGGCGCCGATGATGTCGAAGGCGCAGCTCTCCGAGGCGACGACGAAGCGGTCGCCGAGCCGGCCGAGGCTGAGCGGCCGGATCCCGTGCGGATCGCGGAAGGCGACGATCGCGTGCTTGGTCATCACCACGGTCGAGTAGGCGCCCTCGAGTCGCGGCATCACCTGCTCGACCGCGTCCTCGATCGTCTTGCCGTCGTGGGACGACAGCAGCGCCGCGATGATCTCCGAGTCGCTGGTCCCGCGGAAGTCGATGCCGAGGCTCTTCAGCTCACCCCACAGCTCGACCGCGTTGGTCAGGTTGCCGTTGTGGGCGAGCGCCACCTCGCGGCCGTCGTCGCGCCAGACCGGCTGCGCGTTCTCCCAGGAGCCGCCGCCCGTGGTCGAGTAGCGCACGTGGCCGATCGCCATGTCGCCCTCCAGCGCCCGCAGCTTCTCCTCATCGAAGACCTGAGAAACCAACCCCGCATCACGCATCGTGGTGATATGGCCGCCCTCGCAGGTCGCGATCCCGGCTGACTCCTGGCCGCGGTGCTGCAAGGCGTAGAGGCTGAAGTACGCGAGCCGCGAGACATCGTGCCCGGGGGCGTAGACGCCGAAGACCCCGCATTCGTCGCGGGGCTTGTCGCGGTCGGTCGGGACCGGCTCGAACGTGGTCAAGGAGCGCGCTTCCTCTTCGGTAGAGACGACGTGACGCGCAGGCGGAGCGCCTACCCCGGGAGGGTAGCAATGGCCGGGGGCGGGGCCGGCTCGGGATAACCCCCCAATTTGCGGGTGCTCAGCGGCCGGGAGCGACGCGTCGCTCGAGATCGAACGCCGGCAGGCCGTCGATGCTCTCGGAGTTCTTCTCCGTCATGTAGTCCTCGATCGCCGACTCGCCGCCGGTCCGCAGCTTCTTCTCCGCCCATTTCTCGGCGTGCACGCGCTCGCCCTCGTAGGACATCAGCGGCACCCCGTACCCGCAGGCGTCGGCGATCCGCTCGACCTCCACCACGATCACCGCCCGCCGCGCCGCCTCGATCTCGTGCGGCGCCTCGAAGTCGGCGCGCGCGTAGAGCTCCTCGAAGCGCGGATCGTCGGCGACGACGACCTCGCCCCGACCGTGCAGGCGCAGGATCCGCGGCGGCCCCTCGAAGGCGCAGAACATCACCACGATGCGCCCGTTCTCGCGCAGATGCGCGACGGTCTCGGCGCCCGACCCGACCATGTCCAGGTAGGCGACCGTGTGGTCGTCCAGCACCCGGAAGGTCCCCATCGGCCCCTTCGGCGAGCAGTTCACCCGCCCGTCGGCGGCCAGCGGCGCGGTCCCGACGAAGAACAGCTCGCGAGCGGCGATCCACTCGCGCTGATGCTCGTCGAGGCGCTCGAACACCTTGCCCATGCCACGACGGTACCAGCGCGCGGGCGACGTTCCGTGACGCCGCCCACGCTCCGGCGGCTACTTACCGTGGTGGTGCTTAGGCACCGGCTTCAACTCGCCCGGCACCTTCACCGTCAGATTCGTCGTGGTGGCCCCGGGCGCGGTCGCGGTGAGGATCAGAGAGAGCTTCTTGCTCGTCGACAGCTGCTTCAGCGCCGTCTTCAGTTTCGCCGGGAACACGACCGTGAACTTCGCCAAGGCCCCCGGCGCGACGATCTGCGTCCCGCCGCTCAATTTGGCGGTTTTGCCTTTGCCGAGCTTGACGGTGCCGCCGAGGGTGACCGTCGCCTGCGCGCTCGAGGTGAGCGAGACGGTCACGAGCCCCTTCTTGGCCGCGGCCGAGTCGCTCAGCGTGATCGGGGCCGGCGGCGCGGGAGGGGCCGGCGCCGCCTTCGGCGCCGGGCAGGCTTCGTGCGTCGAGGCGTCGGTCGGGCATTTGTCCTGCGTTTCGTCGCCGTAGCCGTCCCCATCCGCGTCGGGCTCGACCGTCGCGAAGACCGGTATCCGTCCTTCTTCTTCATGACGTTCTTCGAAGGTGACCGTCGAACCGGTCGTCGGGTCGCCCTGGAGGACACCGATCGTCGATCCAACGGACGGCTGTTTGCAGTAGATCAGCGAATGCCCGTCATTGCTCATGCCGAGGAAGTCGCCGGTTCGTACGGGAATGCGGACGTTGAAGAGGTTCGATCCGGAGGTGATCGTCTCCCGGTCTTCTCCCACCACCTGTGCCGTCAGGGTGGGGGGATCCGCGCGCATGACCTTGAAGGCCACCGAACTCGAGAAGCCGGGCACACCGGAGGCGACATTCATGCCCCAACTGGTGATGACGCCGGTGCTCGGGACCGCCGCCGGAAATGGGCTCTGCGGCGTCAGCATTGGGAAGAAGGTGATCGTTCCGGAGTACGAAGACACTTCACCGGCGACGCAGGGATCGCCCACCTGGGTGGCCGCCGAAGCGCCCGCCGCCACACTGAGGCAGATCGCCAGTGCCGCACCGCCCACGACCAGAACACGCCGCATCCTCATCAGGTCCCCTTCCAATTAATCGGACGCCGGCCAGTTGGACGGCGCGGGGAGCATACGGCTCGGGACGGCGTTCAGGAAGGGGAACTCAACTGGTAGGCCCGCGGCCGATGCGCTCGCCGCTGTCCGGGTCGAAGAGGTGGAGCTTCGCGGTGTCGGCCCAGAGCTCGGCTTTCTCGCGACGTTTCACTTTGCTGGTCGGCTCGAGGCGGGCGACGATCTGCTCGTGGCCCTCGCGCATCCCGGCGGCGCCGGTCTCGGCGAGGCGCTCGCCCACGAGATCGGCGAGCTGGTCGGACTGGACGCCTTCGGACTCGACGTGGAAGTAGGCGTAGAGGTCGGAGCCGAGCGACTCGACCAGGTCCATGTCGGCCTCGAAGGTGAGGCCGCGTTCGGCTTTCGTCTCGTCCGGGACGATCTCCGCGTCCTCGAAGTTCTCCGGCCGGATGCCGGCGACTACTTTGCCCTTCTGCGGCAGCTCGAGGCCGTCGATCTGGCTTGGGTCGACCTCCCCGATCGGCAGGCGGATCTTGCCGTCGGCGATCTCGGCGACCATGAAGTTCATCGCCGGTGAGCCGATGAAGCCGGCGACGAAGAGGTTCTTCGGCGTTTCGTAGAGTTCCGCCGGCGAGCCGACCTGCTGGAGGACACCGGCGCGCATCACCGCGACGCGGTCGCCGAGCGTCATCGCCTCGGTCTGGTCGTGGGTGACGTAGACCATCGTCGTTTCCAGGTCCGACTGGAGGCGCGCGACCTCGGTCCGCATCTGCACGCGCAGCTTCGCGTCCAGGTTGGAGAGCGGCTCGTCCATCAGGAACACTTTCGGGTCGCGGACGATCGCCCGGCCCATCGCCACCCGCTGGCGCTGGCCGCCGGAGAGGTTCGCCGGTTTGCGGTCGAGGTGTTTGACGAGGTCGAGTTTCTCCGCCGCCGCCTCGACCTTCTGGTCGATCTCCGCCTTGTCGACGCCGGCGAGGGAGAGGGCGAAGCCCATGTTCTCGCGCACGGTCATGTGTGGGTAGAGGGCGTAGTTCTGGAAGACCATCGCGATGTCGCGGTCCTTCGGCGAGCGATCGTTCATGACCTCGTCGCCGATCCTCAACTCACCGCTGGAGATGTCCTCGAGCCCGGCGATCATCCGCAGCGCCGTGGACTTGCCGCAGCCCGAGGGGCCGACGAGGATCACGAACTCGCCGTCGGCGATGTCGAGGTTCAGGTCTTTGACGGCTTCGTAGCCGTCATCGAACACCTTGGTGACTCCATCGAGGACTATCTCTGCCATTGCGTGTAGCTCCTATCCCTTGACGGCGCCTGCGGTCAACCCGGAGACGATGCGGCGCTGGAAGACGAGGACGAAGACGATGATCGGGATCGTCACCACGATCGCCGCCGCGGCGATCGATCCGGTCGGTTCGGTGAAGGTCGATTCGCCGGTGAAGAAGGCGAGCGCCGCGGGCACGGTCCGCGAGCTGTCCGACGAGGTCAGCGAGATCGCGTAGACGAAGTCGTTCCAGCAGAAGATGAAGACGAGGATCGCGGCGGTGAAGATGCCCGGCGCGGCGAGCGGCAGGATCACCTTGCGAAACGCCTGCCACGGGGTGGCGCCATCGACCTGCGCGGCCTGCTCGAGGTCCCAGGGGATCTCACGGAAGAACGCCACCAACACGTACACCGCGAGCGGCAGGCTGAAGGTGAGGTAGGGGATGATCAGCCCCAGGTAGGTGTCATAGATGCCAAGCGCCCGCCACATGTCGAAGAGCGGGCCGACGGTGGAGATCGGCGGGAACATCGCGATCGCCAGGGCGCCCGCGAGGATCACGCGCTTGCCGGGGAATTCGAGCCGGGCGATCGCGTAGGCGGTGAAGGCCGCGAGGACGATCGCGATCACCGTGGTGATCAGCGCGATCGCGATCGAGTTGATCAGCGGGTGCAGGAACGGGCTGCCGCTCCAGCCGCCTTCGAACAGTGACTTGTAGTTGTCGAGCGAGAAGTTGGCGGGGATGATGCGCCCGTCGGCGATCTCGCTCGGGGGCTTCAGCGAGAGCGACAGCAGCCAGAGGACCGGGATCAGCGCGAAGAGCAGGACCAGCGTGATCGCGATCGTCCACAGCGAGTACTCCTTGGCTCCGACCTTCATCTCAGCCTCCCCCCGGTCTTCCTTCTTCGACTTTCACACCGAAGCCTTTGATGAACAGGAAGGCGATGCCGAATACGCCGAGGAAGATCAACACCGAGATCGCCGACCCGACGCCCAGGTTCAATCGGTTGATCAGCTGTTCGAAGCCGAGGATCGACACCGATTCCGTGTTCTGGGCGCCGTGGGTCATGATGAAGATCGAGTCGAAGACGCGTGAGGCCTCGAGCACGCGGAACAGCAGCGCGACGAGGATCGCCGGTTTCATCAGCGGCAGCGTGATCTTCACGAAGCGTTGCCAGGCGGAGGCGCCGTCGACCCGCGCCGCCTCGTAGAGCTCGTCGGGGATCGTCACCAGCCCGGCCAACAGGAGCAGCGCCATGAACGGCGTCGTTTTCCAGATCTCCGCCATGATGATCACGACGAGCGAGGAGATGTGGCCGCCGAACCAGTTTTTTTCGTCGGCGATGAAGGGCAAGGCGTCGACGAACCCCGATTCGTTGGCGAAGGCGAACTGCCAGGCGAAGGCGGCGACGACGGTGATGATCCCGTAAGGGATCAGGACCACGGTCCGGACTAGGCCGCGGCCGAAGATCGCCCGATGCATGACCAGCGCGATCACCATCCCCAGCACGAGCTCGATCGACACCGAGATCACCATGATCACGAAGGTGTTCCAGACGTCGAGCCACCACAGTTCGGAGCTCAGCACCGTGCCGTAGTTGGCGAGGCCGATGAATTCGGTCTGTTCGGGGAAGCGCAGGTCCAGCTTCTGCAGCGAGAGGACGAAGGCGTAGAGGATCGGATAGGCGGTGACCGCCAGCATCACGATCACCGCCGGCGCGCAGAGCATCCAGGCGAGTTTGCGTTCCGACTTGGTCCGCGAGCTCACCTTGCCCGGCTTCGCCGCCGGCGGCTCGGCGGGCTTTCCGGCTCGCTGTGCGCTCGCCTCCATCAGAGGAGCCCTTCCCGCTTGACCGCGGCTTCGAGGTTTTCCTTCAGTTCGTCGTACTTACCTTCCTCGCCTTCGGCGGGGATGCTTTCCGGCGGGTGCAGGGTGCGCTGGATCGCCGAGGTGACGTCCTGGTAGGCGGGCGTGACCGGCCGCGGCCCGGCCGCTTCCACCTCTTCTTTGACCAGTCCGGCGAAGCCTGGATAGGCTTTTTTCACGATCGGGTTGGTGTAGAGGTTTTCGTGGGACGGCGGCAGGCCGTCGAGTTCGGTCGCGGTGAGCTCGCTTTTTTCGCCGGAGAGGCAGAGGGCCGCTTCGAATGCCTCTTGCTTATGGCCGGAGTAGTTGCTGACCGCCAGGTTGAAGCCGCCGAGCGGCGGTTTCGCCGGGTTGGAGTTGACCTGCGGGAACGGCGCCGCGCCCATCTCTTTGTTGATTTCCGGCGCGTTTTCCTTGGCGCTGGCGAAGGCGAAGGTGTAGTTGGTCATGAAGGCCGCCGTGCCCCCCTCGAAGGCGAGCCGGGCGGTGTCCTCGTTGGAGGTCGGGAGTTCCGGCGAGCGGGCCGATGAGTGGGCAAGCTTGCCGATCACTTCGAGCGCTTCTTCGGTCGGTTTCTGTTCGAGGTCGAGTTCTTCGGGGCTCTTGAGGATCGAGGTCCCGGCGCTTTCGATCAGCGCGTTCACCCAGACCGTGTAGCCCTCGTAGCGTTCTGCCTGCACCTGGATCTGCCCCGCTTCCGGCAGTTCTTCGGCCACTTCGATCATTTCGTCCCAGGTCTTCGGCGGCTGTTTGACCAGGTCTTTGCGGTACCAGAGCAGCTGCGTGTTGGTGTTGAACGGCGACGCGTACAGTTCGCCTTCGAAGCTGGCAGTTTTCAGCACGCTCGGGAAGACGTCTTTCGAGGCTTCCTCTTTCTGTTTGCCGGTCCAGGGCGCGATCCAGCCCGCGTTGGCGAATTCGCTGGTGAGGATGACGTCGAGGCCGATGATGTCGATCGAGTTGTCCTTCGCGCCGAGGCGCCGGACCAACTGTTCGCGCGCCTGGGTGGCGTCGTTGGGCAGCAGTTCGGGCTTGATCGTGTATTTGCCGTCGGCTTCTTTGGTGCAGCGTTCGGCCGTCGCTTCGATCGTCCCGCCCGGCTGGATCGCGACGAAGAAGCTGAGCGTGGGCGGGCCGGAGCTCGACCCGCCGCAGGCGCTCAACACGGCTCCGGCCAAGGCCGAGGCCAGCACGACGATGAGTGCTCGCTTCGCCCGGCGCGTTTCAAATTTCTCTCCCATAGACGGATGCCCCCGCCCCCGAGGCGGTGATCCGTTTACAGAACTGCCCGCGCCGGAGCGGACTTAAACGTGACTAATGGTGCTTGGGCTGCTTTGGCGTGTGCTTTGCCGGGTTGTGCGCCTTCTTGGCCGGCGTCGACCTCTTCTGGCCGCGCAGCTTCACCGTGCTCGTCGCGGTGCTCGGGGAGCCGGTGACGTTGGTGGCGCTCGCCGACACCGTCAGGGTCAGCGCCTTCTTCACGCTCAGCTCCTTCAGCGTCTTCAGCACCGGCTTGGTGAGGGCAAGGTTGAAGCGGCCGAGCATCCCGGGGGCGACGGTCTGGCCCGGCGCCTTCAGGGTCGTCGTCTTGCCCTTGCCGAGCTTCACCGTGCCGGTGACCGCGATCGGCGCCGAGAGGCTGCTGGCGACGTAGATCGTCACCGCTTTCGGGTGGGCCAGCGAGAGCGAGCTGACCGTCACCACCGGGCAGGGGGTCTGGTAGGCGGCGCTCTGCGGGCAGCCGTCCTGCGTTTCGTCGCCGTAGCCGTCGCCGTCCGCGTCCGGCTCGACCCGCGCGGTGATCGGCACCTGGAGCCCGGTCGCGCGTTCGACCCGGAAGCTCGAGCCGACCGGGGTGCCGCCGGTGGCGGCCGCATAGGTGTCGGCCGGGTCTTTCGTCTCGCACCAGGCGGCGAAGGGACTGCCCGCGATGCCCAGGTAGTCGCCCGCCTGCACCGGCACCCGGGCGGTGTAGGTGTTGCTGCCTTTCAGGTTCAGCAGGCCGCCGGAGGATTCGCCTACCACCTTGAACACTTCGCCTTCGGCCCGCGCGACGAGCAGCCGCTGCTGGAGGACCCGCGGGAATTCGCCCGCCAGTTTGCCTTCCGATTCGACCACGATGTCGGTGTTCACGGTCCATTCGGTGATCACCCCGGAGATCGGCGCGGTGACCGGCAGCGGGTTAGCCGGCGCGTGCCCGGTGGAGATCCAGATCGCCCCGTCGGTGATCTGATTGGCCGTGCAGCCGCTGCCGAAGACAGTGGCGGCGGAGGCCGAGTTGGCGGCGACGAGAGCAGTCGCGGCGACGGCTGTCGCGAGCGCGACCGACAGGCGCTTCTTCATGGTCTTTCCTCCGGGCGGGCTAGGGGGCCTTCGTTACCCACTTTATGCGAGGTGGGGGCAGGTCGGGCGGGGTTCCGGCGGGGGCGGCAGTCCTAGTTGAGGACGTGAGGGGTTCGTGGGAGGCGGGCACTGCTCCAGCCCCCACCCGGCGCGGTCGACCTGACGTCCGGTTGACGAGGCGCGGTCGACCTGACGTCCGTCTTCCGGACCTTAGGTCGACCGCCCCGGCAGGTGGCGGACCTTAGGTCGACCGCACCGGGGTGCGTGTTGCACCACACGCACGGAAGCGTGGACTTCCCACGGTCTCCGTGACGACTTGCGGGTCTCGTGACGCTCTCGTGGGAGGGCGGTGACGGATCCGTCCCTCTCCCGTGACGCGCCCGTGGGGCACGCCCGGAGGCCCCCGCCACTCCCCACATCCGCGCGGCCGCGCTCGCCGAGACGCCTTGCGTCCCTTGTGCTCCCGGGCGCCGCATGGCGCCGAAACTAAGCGTCGGCCGGGGGCTCGGCGTCCGATTCGGCCCGGGCGTCCAAGGAGCGCCAGGCTTCGGTCGCGTCGGTGAGGCCGATGATGAGGCTGCGGTCGCCGGCGGCGAGCTCGATCGTGGAGCCGCCGACCTCGCCGATGATCAGGGCGCCGAGGGCCTCGAGCTCGGCGCGCTCGCCGGAGAGGACGAAGCCGCCGGGGCCCTCGCCGAAGAGCGCCTCGTCGGGAGTGCAGCCGCGCTCGCGCAGGTCCTGCAGGTCGGCGCGGCAGCCGATCCCGGCACCGATCGAGGACTCGGCGAGGGCGCAGGCGAGGCCGCCGTCGGAGATGTCGTGGGCGGAGGCGACCTTGCCGGCGCGGACCGCGTCGCGGACCGTCGCGCAGGCCTCGGCGACGGCGGCGACCTTCGGCTCCGGCAGGCCCAGCTCCAGCTCGCCGCGCTGCTTGGCGATCTCGGAGCCGTGCAGGGTCGGCGTGAACGGGCCGAGCAGGCCGATCGCGTCGCCCTCCTTGGCGAAGGACGAGGGCGCGGTCCGCGCCGGGTCGGGAAGCTCGCCGACCATCGCCACCACCGGGGTCGGGTAGATCGGCCCGTCCGGCCCCTCGTTGTAGAGGGAGACGTTGCCGCCGACGACCGGCACGCCGAGCTCCTCGCAGACCGCGGCGAGGCCGCTGATCGCGCGGTCGAGCTGCCAGGCGGGGACCGGCTTCTCCGGGTTGCCGAAGTTCAGGCAGTTGGTCAGGCCGAGCGGCTCGGCGCCGACGCAGGCGAGGTTCTGCGCGCACTCGAGCACCGCCTCGACCGTGCCGTTGAAGGGCTCGCAGGCGACCTTGCGCCCGTTGCCGTCGATCGACACCGCGATCGCGTTGCCGGACTCGGGCAGCTGCAGGACCGCCGCGTCGGCGGACTCGGGCCTGCGCACGGTGCGCGAGCCCACGATCGAGTCGTACTGCTGGAAGATCCACTTCTTCGAGGCGATCGAGGGCGCCGCGAGGAGCGCCAGCAGAGTCTCCGCCGAGTCGGTCCCGGCGGCGAGAGTCTGCTTGTTCCCGTAGATCCAGGCGGCCGGCGCGGCGGGCGCCAGGTCGTACAGCGGGCAACCGTCGACCAGCGCCTCGACCGGCATGTCGCCGACGACCTCGCCATCTTTCAGGATGCGGATGTGCCCGGAGTCGGTGACGACGCCGATCTCCGCCGACTCGGTCTGCCACTTGGCGCAGATCGCGCGCACCTCCTCGACCCGGCTCGGCTCGACCACCGCCAGCATCCGCTCCTGGGACTCGCTGACCATGATCTCGAAGGGCTCCATGTCGGCCTCGCGCAGCGGCACCTTGCCGACGTCGATGTCGATGCCGACCTCGCCGGCCGAGGCCATCTCACCCGCCGAGGAGGTGAGGCCCGCGGCGCCGAGATCCTGCAGCGAGACGAGCAGGCCCTTCGCCAGCAGCTCGAGGCAGCACTCGAGCACCTTGGACTCCTCGAAGGGGTCGCCGACCTGGACCGTCGGGCGCTTGGCATCGTCGCCCTCGCCGAGCTCGGCGCTCGCCAGCACCGAGGCGCCGCCGATCCCGTCGCGCCCGGTCGTCGCCCCCATCAGCACCACCGCGTTGCCGACCCCGGCGGCCGCCGCGCGCACCATGTCCTCGGTCTTGGCGAAGCCGATGCACATCGCGTTGACCAGGCAGTTGTGCTCGTAGGGCTCCTCGAAGTAGATCTCGCCGCCGACGTTCGGCACGCCGATCGAGTTGCCGTAGTGGCCGATCCCGCGGACCGCGCCGTCGAGCAGGTGGCGCGAGCGGACCGAGTCCAGCTCGCCGAAGCGCAGGCTGTCGAGGACGGCGATCGGACGGGCGCCGATCGCGAAGACGTCACGCAGGATCCCGCCGACCCCGGTCGCGGCGCCCTGGAAGGGCTCGACCGCGCTCGGGTGGTTGTGGGACTCGACCTTGAAGGCGACCGCGTAGCCGGAGCCGACATCGACGGCGCCCGCGTTCTCGCCTGGGCCCATGACCACGCGCGGGCCGTCGCTCGGCAGCTTGCCGAGCAGTTTTTTCGAGTGCTTGTAGGCGCAGTGCTCGGACCAGAGCAGGCTGAACATCGCCAGCTCGACGGTGTTCGGCTCCCGCCCCATCTTCTCGACGATGAGGTCGTACTCGGAGTCGGTGAGGCCGAGCTCGCGGTGGGCGCTCACGCCGCGAACCCTTCCAGCGCTTCGAAGACCTTGCGTCCGTCGATCGAACCGGTGAGGGGATCGACCGCGTGCTCCGGGTGCGGCATCAGCCCGACCACGTTGCCGGCCTCGTTCCGCACCCCGGCGATGTTCCGCACCGACCCGTTGACGTTGTGGTCGTCGGCGTAGCGGTAGGCGACCTGTCCGTTGGCTTCCAGCCGGTCGAGCATCTCCTCGGGCGCGTAGAAGCGACCTTCGCCGTGCTTGAGCGGGATCGACAGCACGTCGCCCCGGTCGTCGAGTAGGTCGGTCTGCTTGCAGATGAAGCGCAGCTCCTGGTTGCGCAGCAGCGCGCCGGGGAGGAGCCCCGCCTCGCAGAGGACCTGGAAGCCGTTGCAGATCCCCAGCACCGGGCCGCCCGCCGCGGCGTGCTCGGCGACCGCCTCCATCGCCGGCGAGAACCGCGCGATCGCGCCCGCCCGCAGGTAATCGCCGTAGGAGAAACCGCCCGGGACGACGACACCGTCGATCCCCGAGAGGTCACGGTCTTCGTGCCAGATCAGCCGCGCCTCGCCGCCCACTACCTCGCAGGCATGCAAGGCGTCGCGCTCGTCACACGAGCCAGGAAATTGCAGGACGCCCCAGATCACAGGGGCTGGATCTCGTAGTCCTCGATGAGCGGATTGGCGAGCAGCTTCTCGCAGAGCTCGCCGAGCTGCTCCGGATCGTCGGCCTCCAGCTCGACCATCCGCCCGACGTGGACGTTGCCGATGCCCTCGAAGCCGAGCGCCGGCAGCGCCCGCTCGACCGCCTTGCCCTGTGGATCGAGGATGCCCTCCTTGGGGCGGATCAGCACTCGTGCCTTCAAAAGCTCTCTCCCGTGATTCGCTCGTATGCCTCGACGTATTTCGCCCGCGTCTGCTCGACCACGTCGGCGGGCAGGTCCGGTGCCGGCGGCTTTTTGTCCCAGCCCTGCTCGGTCGCCCAATCGCGCACGTACTGCTTGTCGAAGGACGGCGGCGTCTTGCCAGGTTCCCAACGGTCGGCGGGCCAGAAGCGCGAGGAGTCCGGCGTCAGCACCTCGTCCCCGAGCACGACCTCGGCGCCCGCGTCCCGGCCGAACTCGAACTTGGTGTCGGCGAGGAGGATCCCGTGCTTCGCGGCCTGCTCGGCGCCACGTTCGTAGACCTCGATCGAGAGGCGTCGCAGCTCCTCCAGCAGCGCCCGGTCTCCGAGGATCGCGGCGGCGCGCTCGAAGTCGACGTTTTCGTCGTGGTCGCCGATCTCGGCCTTGGTCGAGGGGGTGAAGATCGGCTCCGGCAGCTTGTCGGACTCGAGCAGGTTCGGCGGCAGCTCGATCCCGCACACCGTTCCGCTCTCCTTGTATTCCCGCCAGCCCGAGCCGGTCAGGTAGCCGCGGACGACGCACTCGACCGGGTACATCTCCAGCCGTTTCACCCGCATCGCGCGTTCGGCGACTTCTTCCGGCACGTCCTCGGAGATGAAGTGGTTCGGGACGATGTCGGCGGTCAGTCCGAACCAGAAGACCGACATCCGGTTCAGCACCTTGCCCTTGTCCGGGATCGGCGTCGGCATGACGACGTCGTAGGTGGAGATGCGGTCCGAGGCGACCATCAGGAGCTCGTCCTCCCACTCGTAGATCTCGCGGACCTTGCCGGTCGAGAGGAGCTTCAGGTCGAGCACGGATGGCATCGCCCCAATCTAGCCAAGCGGCCCCCCGGACCACGCGGCAAAGACCCGCTCCCTCCGCGAATCGCCGAACGTTGCGCCGATCCATGCGATGATCGATCCATGCCGCTGCCGCCCGAATCGTCGCGGGGCCCGCTCTGGCAGACCCTCGCCTGGAGCTTCCGGCCGCTTGCCTTCATGGCGCGCAACCGGGAGGAGATCGGCAACGCCTTCAGCGTCCGCTTCCTCGGCTTCGAGCGGCCGATGGTGATGATCTCCGACCCGGCCGCGGTCAAGGCTCTATATACGGAGCGCCGCAACGGATTGCCGCCCGGGCGCGCCTTCGCGCTCGAACCGATCCTCGGCGCGCGCTCGGTCCTGCTGCTGGAGGGCGAGGAGCACATCGCGCGCCGCCGCCTCATGCTGCCGGCGTTCCACGGCGAGCGGATGCGCTCCTACGAGGCGACGGTGGGGGAGATCGTCGCCGCCGAGATCGACTCCTGGCAGCTGGGCCGCGAGTTCCCGATCCACTCGCGGATGCAGGCGATCACGCTGGAGGTGATCCTGCGCGCGGTCTTCGGCGTCGCCCGGGGGCCGCGGCTCGAGGTGCTGCGCCGGCTGCTCGGGGACCTGCTCGCGGCGACCGGCTCGACCCGCGTCCAGCTCCGCGCGCTCTTCGCCCGGCGCACCGGCGCCGACCCGATGGCCGAGGTCCGCACCCGCCTCGCCCAGGTCGACGAGGCGCTCTTCGCCGAGATCGCCGAGCACCGCCTGCGGCCCGACCTCGAGGAGCGCGACGACATCCTCTCGATGCTGATGACCGCCGAGTTCGAGGACGGCTCGCGGATGGACGACAAGGAGCTCCGCGACCAGCTGATGACGCTGCTGCTCGCCGGGCACGAGACGACCGCGACGGCCCTCGCCTGGACCTTCGATCTGCTGCTCCGCCACCCGGACGCGCTCGGTCGCCTGCGCGCCTCGCTGGAAGCTGGCGAAGAGGCCTACCTGAAGGCGACGATCGCCGAGAGCCTGCGCCTGCGCCCGGTAGTCCCGCTGGCCGGCCGCCGCCTCGCCGAGGACCTCGTCACCGACGACCTCGAGCTGCCCGCCGGCACCGACGTCACCGCCGCGATCTGGCTCACCCATACGAACCCGGACCTCTATCCCGAGCCGCTCGCCTTCCGCCCCGAGCGCTTCCTCGAAGCGGCGCCGGAGACCTACGCCTGGATCCCCTACGGCGGCGGCATCCGTCGCTGCCTCGGCGCCGCCTTCGCCGAGTTCGAGATGCGCATCGTCCTGCGCGAGGTGATCACCCGCTGCGACCTCCGCAAGGTCGACCCGACGCCGGAGAAGACCGGCCGCCGCAACATCACCTTCTCACCCCGCGCCGGCACCCCGGTGGTGGTCAAATCCCGCCGCCCCGCCCGTGAGCCAGTAGTGGCATAACTGGCACACAACTGTTACTTCTTCCGCACCGCCCGTTGTAATTTTTTGTCTACGTTGGTTCCATGGACACGGTGACCTGGACCGACGAGAAATTGGACGTGCTGGACGGGAAAGTCGACGCGCTCGACACCAAGGTCGACGCGCTCGACGCGAGGGTGGGCGTGCTCGAGAAGAAAGTCGACGTGGGTTTCGCCCGCATCGACGGGCGCTTCGAAGTAGTCGACCAGCGCTTCGCTTCAGTCGACGAACGCTTCGACGAGGTCAACCGGCAACTGGCGCATCTCAGGGCCGGTCAGTCGCGGCTGAACGAGAGCTTCGCGGCGATGCAGCACACCCTCGTGCAGGTTGGGTTCAGCATGGTGGTGGCACTGGTGGGCGGGCTGATCGCGTTGATCGTCGCCGTGCTCACGCACTAGAGCGCGCGGCGGGGTGCTGCTTCGCCCACTTCGCGATCGAGCCGGAGCCGGAGATGACCTCGCCGTCGTCGAGGACGAGGATCGGCACCTCGTCGGTGCCCGAGAGCTCCCGCACCTCGGCGCGGTCCTCCTTGCGTGAGCCCCAGGTCCAGAACGCCGCCCGGTAGCCCTTCACGGTCTTGATCTCGTACTCGTAGCCCGCCGCGTCCAGCGCGTGGCCGGCCTTCGCACACGGATGGGCGAAGCCCGGGCCGACGGTCTTGGTGCCACAGGTGTAGAGGATCATGCCTCGCACCCTAGACGCCAGACCGCCGGCCGGCTATGGCTTCTTCGTTACTTCTTGACCAACGTCACCGATTCGGTGGTGGTCTTCTTCGTCCCGTCGGCTTCGGTGAAGGTGATCTTCACCTGGACCGTGACCTTGCCCTTCTTCTTCAAGGCCTTCAGGGCACCGCCCTTGGCCTTGATCAGGACCTGGACATCGCCGGGCGCGGTCGCGTGGCCGGACACCTTGGCGATGCCGGAACCGGTGACGACGAACGCACCCGGGGTCGGGAAGCTGACGGTCAACCGGACCGTCCCCTTCTTCTTGTTCATCACTGCCTTGCCGGTGGAGATCGGCGTGGCGGCGAGCTTCGCCGCGGCGGCCGCTTCCTTGGCTTCCTTGGCTTCCTTCTGAGCCGCCTCAGCCTTCGATTCGGCCGCCTTCACGGCGTCTTCGGAGGCCTTCTTTTCCGCCGCCTTACCGGCCGCTTCCTTGGCCGCGGCTTCTTCAGCCGCCGCCGCACCGACTTCGGCGGCCGACGTCACCACCGGGACCGAGATGTCGCTGGTCACCACGTGGCCGGCGCTGTCGGTGATCGTCGCTTCGAGCTGAACCGACGTCCCGATCTCCGCCGCCGTCGGCGTCCAGGTGAACGCGTAGGGGGCGAAGACCCGACTTTCGACCGGAACGCCGTTCACCTTCAGGCTCACGGACCGGACGCCGTAGTCGTCTTCGGTGAACACCACCGGTTCCACCGCCACCCCGGCTTCGACGGCTTCGCCGCCACCCGGATTGACGATTTCACCGACCGGTGCCAGGTCGGGCTGAGTCCCGACGACCGGTTCGGCCGGAGCCGCACCTAGAACCGGAGCGAACAGCACCGACGGCGCGGAAGCCGAATCGGCACCCGAGATCCCCTCCGTGGTGGTGGGGTAGGTGTAGCTCGCCGGTTTCGTCACCGGCGTCACTTCGACTTTGGTGAACGCGGTCGCCGTGCCTTCGGTCGGCGAACCTCCGGCGGTGCCCCAATAGTCATCGGTGGCGGTGGCCGGAGCACCGATGCGCACCGCTTCGTTCAGGGCGTCGGCGTTGAAGAGGCCGTAGCCGTTGCCGACGATTTTCGATCCGGTGATCGAGAAGCCGCCGTTCAGGGTTTCGGCATCGGTCAGCAGGACGCCGACCGATTTGCGCTCTTCAGTGGGGTACAGGTTGCCGGCGATGGTGCTGCCGGTGATCTGCACCGTCGCCCCGTCGGCGACCTGAATGCCGGTCTGCGGCAGCGCCGCGTTCCCGGCCGACCCTTCGATCAGGGTGTTCTTAACGTAGCCGACCTGCTTCATGCCGGAGCGTTCCGTCGTGGTGACGGTTCCGTCGGCTTTGCCTTTCGAATCGTCGAACAGGACGCCGCCGGTGGCGTAGCCCTTGATCTTGGTGTTTTCGATCGTCACCTGGCGTTCCGCCGTTCCCGGCGCGCCGATCTGCGAGTTCGTCATGACCACGCCCCAACCGTTTCCGTTGGCGGCCTTGACCGTGCCGATTTCACTGTTGGCGATCCGCCCCGACGCGTTGAAGAAGGCGACGCCTGCTTCAGCCGCGGTGGAACCGGATTCGATCTTCACGCCCGAGATGTCGACGTACTCCTCGTCGTATTCGGTCGAGCCGAGCGACTGACGGGACACGGTGATCACGTTGCCGCCGCCGTCCCGGAGGGTGCCGGTGGGACCGGCCAGGGTGGCCAGCGAGGTCGCCGGCTTGATCGTCACCTTGTTGGCCCCGGCGCCGATGATCTTCACCGGCTTGTTGATCGTCAGGCCGTCCATCTCCCCTTCCGCCAGGACCGGGTTCAGTTCGCTGTTCACCGGTTTGGAGGATTCGTAGTAGACGCCCGGGCAGACGACGATCGTGTCCCAGGGGCTCGCGTATTCGACTGCTTCCTGGATGTGTTCGAACTCGGCGTTCGGGCACTGGACACCGTCGTCGTCGACGGTCCATACGTTCGCCCCCGGGACCGAGGTCACGTTGGGGATCTCGTATTCGCCGTCGGCGCGCTTGTAGGTGCCATCGTTGATTTCAGCGACCGGGTTCGGCCCGCTCGTCGGTTCGCCTTCGCCGGGGCCGGCGTTCGGCGCGGTCGAGTCGAGGAGCACAGGCGAGAAGCCGGAGGCCGGCTGCTCGAATCGCACGTCGGCGAGCTGGATCGAGCCGCTGCTCGGCATGCCCTTTTCGCCGAAGCGGAGTTCGAGCTTCCGCAGTGCGGCCAGGTTCACTCCCTGCCCGGCGAATTCCGCAAGTGGCACGCGGAGGTCGCGGAGCATGACGTGGACCCGGTCGGAGGTGTCCCCGAGCGTCTGCTGGGTAGCCGTGCCGAAGTCGGGGTCAGCCGCTTCGACCGTGCCTTCGTGCCCTTCCGCATCCGTCACCGCGATGGTCCAGTTCTGCGGTGCGTACTCCGGGTTCCACAGGCCTTCTTCGCCGCGCGAGGGATTGCGCGGGTCGAAGAAGTTCACCGCGGTAGCCATGTACAGGGCCTTGTAGCCGCTGACGTTGCCGTCTTTGGCCGGGATGTTCAGCCCGAGGTCGGCCGGCTGTTCCCAGGCGATCGCCAGCTGGCGACCGTAGGAGCCGTTGACCGGGGCCTGTTCGCGCGGGGCGGCAGTGGACTCCGCACCGGGCGTTTCGTTGGTCCCCTGACCGCCGAGCGTATGCGGCGCGGGCTGCGGGCACGACTTGGATGCGGTCGGGAATTCCCCTTCTTTCAGCTGGGCCGGTTCGGCCTGATGCGGGTCGGGGTCACACCAGTCGATCCCGTTCGCGGTCGTTGCCGGCCGCGGCTGTACGCCGCCGCTCTTCGGGTACGGGTTGGCGAAGCCTGAAGCTTCGATCCGCGTCCCGAGGGCGTCGAGCGTGGTGGGGTGTTCGGTGTCGGGACGGAGCACGTCCATCCGTTCCGCCGGCGGTGCCGTGTAGCTGTCGGCGACGCGGTCGATGCACGGGATGCGTTTGCCCGCGATGCTCGTCGGGCATGCCGACTGCGGGATCGACGGCTCGCCTTCGGCCGCGAGTTCACCCGTCAGGTACGGTTCGAACGCGCCCTCACCGCCGACGTAGCGACGGAAGAAAGCGGCCACCGTGGCCAGGCCCATCTTCTCCTGGTCACCCATCAGGGACGGGTCACCGGACATCCGCGTGTTGACCAGCGGGTCGAGCTTGGTCTTGCCTTCCGGGAATTCACCCGGGACGATTTCGCCGTTGCCCCAACGGTAGGGCTTCGTTTCGCCGGTGACCGCCTCGAAGTGCGGGCCGGCTTCGCCGGAGAGGCGGATGTTGTGCGGGTCGGTCGAGTTGAGGGTGCCGAGGACGTTTTCTTCGACTCCTTTTTCGATCCGGCCGAGACTTTCTTTGGCGTCGGGACCGCAGGCCGCGTCGGGCTGGCTCGAGTCGTCGCCGTCGGCCTGCCAGACGGTGTTGTAGGCATCGTGGTTGCCGCCCACCTGGAGCACCTGGAACCGCGGGTACGGATCGTTCGACTGGTACTGGCTCCGTTCGTAGAGACGCGCGCCCTGCAGGTTGGAGACGTCACCGTCGCAGGTGCCGATCATGGTCATGTAGGGGACGCCGTAAGGAGCGTGGCGTTCGTAGTCGACCGGTGCGATCGAGACGACCCCGCGGAGCGGGAAGCGTTCACCGGCCGGCAGCGTCTGGTTATAGAGGACGAAGCTGGCGACGGCATCGCCCCCGCGCGAGTGGCCCATCAGGCCGATCCGCGTCATGTCGACCTTGCCGACCAGTTGCGAGCCGATATTCGCGCCTTCCGCGCTCAACGGGGCCGCATCGGCCGCTTTGATCTTGTCCAGCATCGCCATGATCAGCAGGCGTCGGGCGTGCATGCCCTTGCCCTGACCGTCCTGGCGCGCCATCAGTTCGTCCTGATCCAGTGAGACGACCGTGTAGCCCCAACTGGCGAGATTTTTCGCCATGTAGGCGTAGCCCTCGTCGTTGCGCTTGTAGATCGTGCAGATCGGCGTTTTGCCCGCTTCCGCCTTACCGGCATCGCATTCGCCGTGGTTGCCATGGACGAAGAGCAGCAACGGCGACTTGCCGGGGTAGTTTTCCGGCTGCCACATGCTGCCGCGGATCTGCAGGGTGATCGACGAGTTGGAACCCGTCGCGGGTTTGCCCGCGCTGTTCGGTTCCTGCAGCGTCGCTTTGCCGAAGGTGACCGGGTTGAGTTCCTTCGGCGTGTAATGCCCGTATTCGAGCGGGTCCGGTAGTTCGTCGTACTTGAGCGTCGATGACGCTCCGCTTGCCGTCGCGGCAAGCACCACCACGCCGAGCAGGCACAAAGCCGCAAGGGCAGGTAGCAACTTCCTCAAGAAGGATGATGGGATCAAGTCCGTCTCCCGAATTGACTGTCTGGACAGGGTTGAGCAGGCCACGGGGTCCGGGCCCGCGAGACAGCGGAATCTAAGAAGCAGCGACCAGTCCCGTTAAGGCCCGTCGTACAAGCTCTCGCGTGCTCAGTTTGTCCCTCTGTACAGCGTGCAGGCCCATTGCACAAAAGTTCGTTTCACGCAATGGCCGGCAGGCCAGTCTGGACCTATGTCGAATGTGCAAAGGGCCCAGCGCGGAGGAGGCCGGACACGAGGACGGTGCTCAGCCGCGGATGGCTTCGAGCCGCGCGAGGATCTCCGGCACGTGCGTCAGGTACGCGCCGTAGTCGAAGACCGCGTCGAGGTCCAGCTGGGGGGCGGCCTCGGCGAGGAGGTCGCGGAATTCGGTGCCGGTGTCCCAGGCCCTCTGGGCGTTCTCCTGGACCACGCGGTAGGCGTCGTCGCGGGACATGCCGGACTCGACCAGGGCGGTGAGGGCGCGTTGGCTGAAGAGGGCACCGTGGGTGATGTTCAGGTTGGCGCGCATGCGCTCGCGGTGGAGGGTCATGCCCTGGGCGACGCCCTCGCCGAGGCCCTGCATGTAGTCGAGCAGGATCGTCGCGTCGGGGAGGATCACCCGCTCGGCGCCGGAGTGGGAGATGTCGCGCTCGTGCCAGAGGGCGACGTCCTCGAAGCCGGTCTGGGCGTAGCCGCGCAGGACGCGGGCGAGGCCGGTGATCCGCTCGGTGCGGATCGGGTTGCGCTTGTGGGGCATCGCCGAGGAACCCTTCTGGCCGGCGCGGAACGGCTCCTCGACCTCGCGCACCTCGGTTTTCTGCAGGTTGCGGACCTCGGTGGCGAAGCGCTCGAGGCCGGCTCCGGCGAGCGCGATCGTCGCGAGCAGCTCGGCGTGGCGGTCGCGCGGGATGACCTGGGTGGCGACCGGCTCGATCCGCAGCCCGAGCTTGTCCATCACCCGCGCCTCGACCGCCGGCGGCACCGAGGCGTAGGTCCCGACCGCGCCGGAGAGCTTGCCGTAGCGGAGCTGCTCGAAGGCCGTTTCGAGGCGCTCGACGTTGCGATGGGCCTCGAAGGCGAAGCCGGCGAGGCGCAGGCCGAAGGTGGTCGGCTCGGCGTGGACGCCGTGGGTGCGGCCGACGCAGAGCGTGTCGCGCTCCTCCAGCGCGCGGGCGATCAGCGCGTCGCGGAAGGCCTTCGCCCCGGTGACGAGAATCTCTCCCGTCGCCTGGAGCTGCAGCGCCAGGGCCGTGTCGAGCACGTCGGAGGAGGTCAGCCCGTAGTGGATCCACTGCGCGCCCTCGGGGCCGATCGAAGATGCAACGACGTCGACGAACGCGGCCACGTCGTGGTCGGTGATCTTCTCCCGCTCATCGACCGCCTCGACCGTGAATGCCGCCCGGTCGCGGGCCGCGGCCGCGACCTCGGCCGGGACGATGCCCTCCTCCGCCCAAGCATCGGTGGCGGCGAGCTCGACACGCAGCCACGTCTCGAGCTTCGCCTGCTGGGTCCATACGGCCCCGATCTCGGGGCGGGTGTAGCGCGGGATCATGCGTTGATTATGCGTGCCGCGAGCACGCCGGCGTTTTCGGCACCGTCGACCGCCACGCAGGCGACCGGCGTCGCCGCGGGCACCTGCACCGTCGCCAGCAGCGCGTCGGCCGCGTCGAGGCCCTCGCCGGCGAGCGGCACCCCGATCACCGGCAGGTCGGTGTGGGCGGCGGCGATCCCCGGCAGCGCCGTGCTCATGCCCGCCCCGACGACGATCACCTTGCGGCCGTTGGCCCGCGCGCTCTCGCAGTAGCTGCCCACCGCTTCCGCGGCGTCCATGACCCGCACCTCGGAGGCGATCCCCTGTTCGGAGAGGTACTCCTCGGCGGGCAGCATCCGCGCCAGATCCTCGTTCGAGCCGACGAGGATCCCGACCAGCGGGCCCGAGGCCGCGAAGTTCTCCTCGATCCGCTCCAACTCGGCGTCGACCTGTGGGTCGGGCTCGGGCAGCTCGGCGGTGCCGATCTCGGGTGGATTCGGGTCGGCGATGTCGCTCATCGGGGTACTCCTATCGGGAGATTGATCAGGGGCTGGAGACGCGGCCGACCGCGCGGGCGGCGATGTCGCGGCGAACCTGCATGCCGTCGAAGGAGATGCGGCTCGCAGCATCGTACGCGCGATCGCGCGCCGCGGCGGGGTCGGGGCCGAGCCCGACCCGGCCGAGAGGGCTCAGCGGCCCGTGGCCGCGTGGTGCCCGCGGTGCGCCGGCCGCGGGGGCTTCGGCCGCAGGGTCAGCGCTCGCTGCGTGGCCGTTGCGCCCGCTGCGGCAACGATCGCCATCACCTGGCGCGCCGTCGGGTCTTCGCGCAGCAAGGCGACGGACGGTTGCGACAGCCGCAGGTTCACGGTTCCCACCCTGCCCGCGGCGATCGAGAAGCTTGCCTTCGACAAGGTGAGGACGCGCTTCGCACCGTTCTTCTTCTCGGCGAGCCTGTGCACGGTGCGCAGCGTCGCGGTCCCCTTGCAGGCGCCCGCCGATCCGGCGTCGCAGGAAAGGCGGAGCTTGACCTGCCCGTTGCGGTCCAGGGTGAGCTTGCCGGAGAGGATCCGGATCAACGCCGTACGAGTCGGGGCCGGGCCCGTGGCGTTCGGGGTCGGAGTCGGAGTGGTGGTCGTCTCCGGCGGCGCCGCGGTGGGCATGGTGAGTCGCCACAGCTCCTTGCCATGCGTGCCGTCGTCCGCAGTGAAGTAGAGGGCTTCCCCGACCGGCGTCAGGTCATCGGGCAGCGAGCTGTCGTGGCCGGGAAGGAGGTCGGCAACGAGGGCGGTAGTCGTCCCGTCAGTCGCCCACATCTCGATCCCGGTGGCTGGAGACTGGGCGGAGAAGATGAGAGAGCCGTCGAACGGCGTCAATTCCGCGGGTTCGGAGCTGCCGCTTCCCGGCCAGAGGTCGCCGACTAGCGTCGTCCCTTCTTCACTGCCATCCGAACGCCACAGCTCGTAGCCATGTACGCCCTCGTAGGCCCGGAAGAAGGCCCCTCCGTCGAAGGCGGTGATGTACCCCGGGGAAGCGGTCGCGGCGCCTGGGTTGATGTCCTTGACGAGAGTGGTTCCGGCACCCGTCCCGTCGCTTCTCCACAGCTCGCTGCCGTGGACGGCGTCGAAGGCCGTCATATAGAGGGTGCCGCCGGCCGGGGTCATGTTGTAGGGAGAGCCGTCCGCCGCTCCGGGATTGATGTCCTTGACCAGTTCCGTTCCGCTTTCGGTGCCGTCGCTCCGCCACAGCTCAACTCCGTGCACGCCGTCCCCGGGGGAAAAGTAGAGGCGTCCGGCGAATCCGGCCAGGTGCTGGGGAAAGGAGCTTGCGGCGCCCGCCACGACGTCTTTCACCAATTTCGTGCCGGCGGCGGTCCCTTCCGATCGCCATAGCTCCATGCCGTGGGTACCGTCGTCGGCACGGAAATAGACAGCACCCGCGAGCTCGGTCAGGTCGTTTGGGAAGGCGCCTGGGGCTCCCGGCCGGACGTCTTTCACCATCGTCGTCCCGAACGTCGTGCCGTCGGATCGCCATAGCTCGTAGCCATTCAGGCCGTCATTCGCGGAGAAGTACAGGGTCTGGCCGACGGCGACGAGTTCATGGGGTTCGGAGCTCGTCGGGCCCGGCGCGATGTCCCGCACCATCGTCGTCCCGGCGCTCGTGCCATCCGTTCGCCACAGCTCGAGTCCATGGGCGCTGTCGTGGGCCATGAAATAGAGGAAGGAGCCGGCGACGGTGAGGTCCTGGATTTCGGAGCCTTTTTCGCCGGGTTCGATGTCGGCGACGAGGCCGTCGTCGCCGGCGCCGGCTCGCCATAGCTCGTGGCCGTGGGCGTCGTCTTCGGCGGTGAAGAAGAGCTGCCCGCCGAACGACGTCAGTTCTTCCGGGTTAGAGCCGCTCGGGCCTGGATAGACGTCGGCGGCGAGTTGGGCCTGCAGGGGCGCGGCGCCGGCCCCGCCCACGAACGCGGCCAGGCAGAACAGCGCCACGACCAGCGCGACGAACGCAGCTCTCAGGGATCTTCCTTGCATGCAACGCACGGTGCCGGGTTGCGCGAGGCGAGTCCATAGGCAACTCTTGCTAGCCGTGAGCGCCTTGCCTGACCTGCAGATCGACGAAGCCCTGGCGGCGCTCGAGTTCGCCGTCGGCCTCACCGAATGCACGGACGCAGAGGCGTTCGCCACCCAGATCGGCCTGCTGGAGCGGCTGATCGGCGCCGAGAGCGCTCTGGTCAGCAGCTGCGAGGGGTGGGCCCCGACGACGACGATCGAGGCAGGCGACCCCTCCGTGTACACGCCCGACCTGATGGCGGCGACGGTGCCCAACTGGCGCGACCACCCGGTTCTGGCCCACGACGTCGTCGGCGGCGGCCACGGCGCCCGGCGGGTCTCCGACTTCCTCAGCGCGCGCGAGTGGCGCCGGCGGCCGCTGTTCAACGACTTCTATCGGCCGCTCGGCATGTCGTGGGAGCTCTCGGCACAGCTTGCCTGGGGCCCGGCTGGATCGAGCTGCTGTGTCACCCTGCACCGCGACGGGCGGGACTTCGACCGACGTGAGATGGCACTGCTCGACGCCGTCACGCCGCACCTGCGGGCGGCGCGGGCCCGGGTCACGCCACGGGCCGGTACGGCAGCGACGGACGGACGTTCGGTGGCACCCGACGCTGGGCCGTCGGCCGCTCAACTCGGACGGCGCCTCTCTCTCACCGCCCGTCAGGCCGAGGTCCTCCTCCGCCTCGCCGCGGGTCGCACCAACGCCGGCATCGCCGCCGACCTCGGGATCAGCGTCAACACCGTCGCCCGCCACGTCGAGGCGATCTACCGCCGACTTGGTGTCAACACGCGCGTCGCCGCCGCCCGGGTGGCGCTCGACGGCTGAGGTGGGTCAGTACCCGACCGGTGCTTGGGAGGTTGATCAGGGGCTGGAGACGCGGTCGACCGCGCGGGCGGCGATGTCGCCGCGGACCTGCATACCGTCGAAGGAGATGCGGCCCGCCGCTTCGTACGCGCGATCGCGCGCCGCGGCCGGGTCGGGGCCGATCCCCGTCACGTTCAGGACGCGTCCGCCAGCGGTCACTATCTCCCCGCCCTGGGAGGCGGTCCCGGCGTGGGTCACCTCGGCGATCGCGGCCGCCTCGTCAAGGCCATGGATCACGTCCCCCTTCGAGGAGCTCTCCGGGTAGCCCGCCGAGGCGAGCACCACGGTCACGGCCCAGTCATCATCAAATTCGGCCCTCATTCCGGCGAGCCCGCCCGGCTCGCGCGCGGCGCGGAAGAGGTCGACGATGTCGGAGCGCAGCCGCGGCAGCACCGCCTGCGTCTCGGGGTCGCCGAAGCGCACGTTGAACTCGATCACCTTGGGACCGTCGGCGGTCATCATCAGCCCGGCGTAGAGGACGCCGTGGAAGGGGGTGCCGCGCTCGGCCATCGCCGCGACGATCGGCCGGTGGACCTTGTCGACGATCTCCTCGACCTCGGCCGCGCCCGCCAGTCCCGGCACCGGCGAGTAGCTGCCCATGCCGCCCGTGTTCGGCCCCTCGTCGTCGTCGAAGATCCGCTTGTAGTCCTGAGCGGGGGAGAGGGGGACGACGTTCTCGCCGTCGCAGAGCGCCAGCAGCGAGAGCTCTTCGCCCTCGAGGAACTCCTCCATCACCACCGCGGTCGCGCCGAAGCGGCGCTCGGTGAAGTAGACGTCGAGCGCGCCGCGCGCCTCGGCCTCGTCGGCGCAGAGGATCACGCCCTTGCCCGCGGCAAGGCCGTCGGCCTTCAGCACGGTCGGGTAGGCGGTCGCGGCGAGCGCGGCGTCGGCCTCCTCGCGGTCGCGGAGTAGGACGTGGGACGCCGTCGGCACCCCGGCCGCCGCCATCAGCTCCTTGGCGAAGGCCTTCGAGCCCTCCAGCTCGGCCGCCGCCTGGCTCGGGCCGAAGGCCGGGACCCCGGCCGCCTCGAGCGCGTCGACGACGCCGACGACGAGCGCCGCCTCGGGGCCGATCACCGCCAGGTCGACGCCTTGCTCGGTCGCCAACGCGACGATCGCCTCGACGTCTTCGACCCCGACCTCCGGAAAACATGCGGCGTCCGCCGCGATCCCCGCGTTGCCCGGCGCGCAGAGCACCTCCGGCGCCGCCGCCGAGCGTCGCAGCGCCCGGACGATCGCGTGCTCGCGGCCGCCGCTGCCGACTACGAGCGTCTTCAAGAAGTGAGGTCCTCGGCGGGCATCGCGGTCAGCGTGCGGCTGGTCATCGTGCCGCGCGACCCGAGCTCCACCGAGATCTTCGCCATCGTCTGCTCGTCGGGAGCCTCGACCACCGTGACGAAGTCGTACTCGCCGAGCGTCGCGTACTGAGTGACGACCTTGCCACCCATCTGTTCGACCTCTTTGTTCACCTCGGTCGTGCGGCCGGGGTTGTTCTTGAGGGTCCGTAGGCCCTCGGCGGTCAAATTGGTCAGCATCAGGTAAGTCGGCATGGCTCCTCCCTCGCAATCCTAGTGGGCGTCAGCTCGTTCGGCCACTACCCGGGAGCGGCGCCGCTTAGTACCCGGCGGGATGGCGGACGACGAACCCTTCCGGGTAGGGCGGTTCGGCGTGCCAGCGGGGGCCGGTGCCGCTCGCGTCGCCGACCGTGTCCCAGCGGAGGCCCGCGATCACCATGTAGGTGTGGGTCGCGTTGGCGTAGATCGTGATCCACTTGCCTGGGCCGGGTTCGCCATAGCTCTCCAGCGAGCCGGAGGTGAGCGGCGTCTCCAGCAGTCCGGCGCCGTAGAGGGCGAAGCTGACCGCGCCGGAGCAGTCGTAGCCGTAGCTGTAGAAGGAGGCGTGGCCGCCGCCCCAGACGTAGGGGGTGGTGGCGATCGAGTTGGCGGCGGCGATCGCGGCCTTGATCGCGGGCGGCGCGCTCGCCGGCGCGGCGGCGAGGCCGTTCGGCTGGATCACCGCTTCGGCGCCGGTGACCTGCGTTTCGGCGGCGAGCGGGGCGACGCGCCAGTCGACGTAGTGGGTCTTGCAGCCGCCTTCGATTTCTTCGGCATCGGCGAGGACCTCCTCGACGTACCACTCGGCTTGGTTGTGGGCGAAGACGCCGGCTTCCAGTGAGCCCTTCGACCAGATCTCGCGGGCGAGCGTCGCGGCCGAGTCGAAGATGTCGGCGTGTTCGATGTGTCCGTCGTCGTCCCCGTCGACGCGGAACTGCTTCCACTCGCTGGCTTCGAGGCCGAGCGCGCCCGTTTCTTCGAGCTGCTTCTTGTCCATCCCGCGGCCGAAGTTCGACTCGAGGCGGGCGATCGCGGCGAGCGCCCAGACGCCGCGCTTACCGAGTTCGTAGCG
>Ga0268266_10001440_pt1 | contig 28329 bp, 25 predicted proteins | sample KBSS13metaG_FD_190356 | JGI IMG/M metagenome (GOLD analysis project Ga0268266, IMG submission 190356) | Switchgrass rhizosphere microbial communities from Kellogg Biological Station, Michigan, USA - KBS S1-3 metaG (SPAdes) (version 2) | ecosystem: Host-associated > Plants > Roots > Rhizosphere... | reverse complement strand
AAGGCGCGGATGACGTGCGGCAGGGCGGGAAATTCGAGGTCGCTGGTCACGACGCGCGGGCGCGCGCGATAATCGAAACAGCTCATCACGCGCGAGAACAGGGTCGAGACGTTCACGTCGCACACCACCGAGCCGGCCGGCGCGCCGATCAGCGCCGCGAGCTCGTCCGCGTGGGCGCGCAGGTCGTTCCACCATCCGTCCCACGCCTCGTCGCGCCATCGCTCGAAGGTGCGCCAGTAGTCGTCGAGCGCCGCCTTCGCGCCACGCGGGGTGGCGCCGGTGGAGTTGCTGTTCAGGTAGACGCACGTTTCGAGGAGAGGGAACTCGGCACGCAACGCACTCAGGTTCGCCGGCGGCGCCATGTCAGGCTCCTACCGCGTGCGGGCAGACCGGTCCGGCGTACGCCCCGCCGCGCGGCTCGCCCGGGGCGAATCCGCCCTCGCGCGACCAGGCGCGCGTCATCTCGACGCGCACGTTCCAGAGTTCGGGGAACAGCGGCTTGGTCGCCCGCCCGCCGAGCGCCACCGTCGGAAAGCCGTCGAGCGCGCGCACGGACTTGTCGATCCCCATCGTGCGCCGGACGAGCATGAAATGCTCGACGAGCCAGGTCTGGAACGAGCTGTCCCAGTCGACGAAGCGCTCGGCGATCCGGTGCAGATCCGCGTGATCTTCGGGATTCTGATAAACGTCGAGCAGCGTCGTGCCGCGGCGCTCGATCAGACGGCCGAGCGCGCCGTGAGCCGCCGCCGCGGCGGTGAGCAGCTGGTTGTATCCGGGGGATTCGAGGCCGCTGCCGTTGCCGAGGCTGCGCCGGATGACCTGAAATTGTGCCGGCGACAGCGAGCCCAGCACGCGCATCTGATCGCGGAGGATCTGGGCGATCTGGACGACGCGGTCGAGAGACTCCAGGGCGGGGAACAGCTGCTCCCCATCGAGGCGCTCCACCAGGTTCGTGGCTTCGAAAACCGCGCACTTGAGCCAGAGCTCCTGGGTCTGGTGCACCACCAGGAAGAGCATCTCGTCCGGGACGACCAGCTCGTCCGCGGGGGTCTGCAGCGCGAGCAGCTCGCGCGTGCGCACGTACACCTCATAGTCGAGCTCGCCCCGCCCGACCTCTTTGTGCAAAACCTTGTTGTGGATCGGACATCCCAGTTTTTCCCGCAAGGCCGACGCTTCGCTACGATGACTCATGATGATCTCCGTGGAGCAAGAGAACGTGCATGAGATCGAAACGCCCGGGGTGAGGGTTTCCCCTCACCCCGGGAAGGCTCAACCCGCCGGCGCCGGAGAGGACTTCGACGCCCCCCCTCCACCGCCCGCGCGGATCGCGCTGGCCGCGTTCGCCGGATCGCTCCCGGCGTCCTCCTCGTCGCCGTCGAGGATGCCGTCGCCGTCGCGATCGATGCCGACGCGCAACCCCGAGCCCGGCGGCGTGCAGGTGTAGGTCAGCTCGCCGTCCTTCTGCGCGGCGCGCTGCCGCAGGCTGGCGTCGGAGAGCGGCGCGTCGGATTGCCGGTTGCCGACGAACCGGTTCGCGGCGGCGTCATAGAGATAACCCCTCTCGCCGTGATCGCTGCCGCTCTTGACCACCAGATCGCACTCCCCCGCCCGGGCGCGATCGATCAGCAGGTCGATCCGTTCTCCGACGACTGTTGCGTTGTCCTTCGTGAGCGTCGTCTGCTGGCCGACGATGGGGGCCAGGTTGCTGTCGAAGGCGAGCATGAAATCCTCGACCTGCCGTTTCTGCAACTCGCCGGCCGGCCCGGGCAGGAACCCGCCTGGAGTCAATGGAGATTGGTTGAAGCCCCCGTTCTCCGTGGTAACGCTGACGAAGTTGAAGACCGTCGCGACGCTTCCGTCGTGATTGAAGCCGAAGCCGCGGACCTGGTCGCCCAGAAAAGCGTCATTGGTAGGGATGACCGGGGTGCTCGCCATTCCGAACATGCCGACCTTCTGGTACTGATTGCGGAGGTGTGGCGTTTTGAATCCTTCCACCCCGCCGTCGAAGGTATAGCGGCCGTCGGTGCCGAAGAAGCCGGGCGCGGCCACGCCTTTATCCTCGTTCGCGTGGCGATCGGTCACATGGCAGGAAACGCAGGTGCCCCGGTTGGTGAAGTCGGAGACGTTGTTCATGAAGAAATCATGCCCCGCCTGCTGGCTCGGGGTGAGGTGGTTGGAGAGCATCCGGACCGGGTTCGGCGGATACGTGACCTGAAGGATGAACGCGGCGAACTTTGCCATGTCCGTGTCGTCGATCGGTCCGCTGCGCCCCAGGAGGTTGGGGAAGGCTCCCAGGAACTTCTTGAACCCCGCGACCTCGTCGAACGTGCCGCTGTCCGGCTGCGCGCTCGGGTTGTCGTTGCCGCCGGTGCGGTCGCCGCGCCAGTGCATCGGCCCATGGTTCGCCATGCCGCGCAGGCTCTGCGTGGTCATCGGTCCCTTCATCGGGTGATGGCTGTCCAGCAACCCGACCGCCGAGGGGGGAACCTCGAACGGTCCCGGAATGGGCTGCACCGCGCCGTCCGGATTGCCGAGATCCCAGGCCAGGCTGTCGAAGTCGCCGGCGACGTGGCAACTGGCGCAGGAAGAATCCCCGTGGCTCGAGGAGAGCGACGTGTCATAGAGGAACGGACGCCCGGCGACCACGCTCGGCGGCTCGGGATTGTGCATGGCGATGTGCCCGATCTCCCCGCCGGAGACCGTATCGACGATCGCGATCGAGTTGTCGAAGCGGGTCAGCGTGTAGAGGCGATGCTTGTCCTCCTGCAGCACCAGGCCGGTGAGGCCGCCGCCGGACACCTTGATCTGATCGGCGACGTTCGGCGTGAACGTATTGTTTTCCAGGGCGGCGGTGTCGAAGACGCCGATCTTGGAAGTGCCGAGCGTCGCGACATAAAGGGTTCTGCCGTCGCTGGTGACCGCGATCTGCTGCGGCAAGGCGAGGCTCTTGTCGTTCTCGGGGTTCGGGATCGGGTCGCAGCAGGCGGCATAATTGATGTGCTTGTTGAGATGCCGCGAGGTGACGCTGCCCGCCGGATCGAGGACGGTGATCCGGCTTTCGTGGAGATGGCCGCGAAGACTGTGGCCGGCGAAGATGCCGGGCCCCTCGAAACGCTTGTCGTTCCCCGCCTCGGTGTTCGAGACGTAGACCTTCCCGCTCACCGGGTTCACCGCCATGTTGAAGAGGATGGTGCCGACGCCTCGGTAGTATCCGACGGTGCCGCCGAGCTGCGCCGGGGGATTGGCGTTCGCGTTGATCACGAAAACATCCTTGTCGGGCAGGGAGAAACGGATCTTGCTGTCCCAGACCCGGTTGAGCTCGTCGACCCAGTGGGTGCCGTTGAACTTGACGATGATCCCCACCTCCGGCCGCGGAGCGCCGTCGGCGCTCGTGTTGGGCCCGGGCACGCCCCCCGCCGCCTCCCCGCCGTCCGGGACCAGATTCTCGGGGATCGTCGTGGTGCGGTTTCCGGAATGGAACGCCGCCGCATAGACCTTGCTGCCGTCCGGGCTCACCGCCAGGGCGCGCGGCGTGTCGCTGAACAGGGTGACGATGGTGAGCGGCGTCCCCGCGAGCGTGACGCCGAGGTTGCCCGCGTCGAAGACCCAGACGTCCGCCCGGCCCACGCCGGGAGTGGTGAGTTTGGGATCGTAGGGAACGTTCTGGCCGCGGTGGGCGGTGGTGATGAAGGCGCGGTTCTTTCCCGCCCCGCCGAAGACGATGTCGCGCGGCTCATCCCCCACCAGCAGGGTGCGCACGACGCGGCCGCTGTGCCCGCCCTGGGTCATCTGGACCACGCTGACACTGTCGGAGAGATGGTTGACGACCCAGATCTCGTCGTCGTTGCGCGCCGCGACGGCCACCGGCTCGAGGCCGACCGGGATCGAGGCGCGATGCTCCAGTCCGTTGCCCACGACGCGATAGACCTCGAGACGGTTGTCCGGCGTATTGGCCGCGAAGAGGAACTTCCCACTCGGCGACAGCGCCAGGGGGCGGACCTGGCCGCTCTCGAAAAGCGTGAATCCCCCCGGCTGGGCCGCGGCCGACTTGAAGTCGGCCAGGTGGGCTCCAGCCCTGGCGGCCCCCGCCGGCATTGCGACGACAAGACATGCGAGCACGGATAATGCGGCCACCAGCGATGCGACAGGGCGGCGTGCGAGGTACGGCATAGCCATAGAACCTCCTACAGGCGTCGTATCCGCTGCATCCTGGACCTCAAGGGGAAAGGGAGATTCTCTCTGAGAAATCAAGGAGCAGCGAACTGTCTAAGTTGTCTTAACGCCTGAAATTATGAATCCCCTCACTCTGCCGGAGAGGATCTTCTGGAAGGCTTACGGCTGTAGCGGGACCGGAGCGTACGCGTTCACGTCCCGGCGCTCATGTGCTCCTGCGCTTATACACCGGCGCCAGGAAAACCGTTTCGAAATCCGGACCTGCCACCGGCACCTGGAGGAACACCTGCCAGTAGGTGGCGCTGGATCGGTCCAGATGGGTGCCGGGGAGATCCAGCGGGATGTCGAAGGAGACCGGCAGCTCCCGCAGAGCGCCCCCGCCGCCGTCGATCTCGCGGATCTGCTGATAGATCACGAACGGCTCCAGCGTCGCCGACTCCCCGCCACCGGCGTCCTCGATGCAACGCAGGATCGCCTTCACCCGTCCCCTCGGGCGCAGGGCGGGGCGGATCAGGAACACCCCTTCGAGACGACCGCCAAGGAAGGCGGGAAAGGTCGTCCAGCGCATCCGCGGCCGTCCGTGGCGAATGGCCTGCCAGGCCTTGCGGAGGGCATCCAGGAGCAAGAGCAGCCCGAAGAGATCGAAGAAGAGGACGATCCCGCGAACGAGCCACGGGCTGGGCGAGATGAACACCATGTTGAACAGCCCCAGCATGCCGAGAAAGGCGATCAACCCGAGGAGAAAGCCGCCGCTGTTGCCCGCGTAGTCCGGACCCTGCCCGTCCGGCCGCCAGGGATGATCCGACTCCCAGGGGCGCTCGCGCTTCCCACGGCTGCGGTCTCGGCCTTCCTGCCGCGCCGAGTTGAGCACGATCTGAAGCATCCGCAACGCGACGAGTGCGAAGACGGTGCCGAAGCCCATCATGGCCAGGAAAAACCTCGGATCGCCATTCGCCCGCAGCCCATCCTTGTAGGGACCCCAGGTGCCGGCCGCCCCGAACAGGAAGATCCCGGCCCCCACCGCGATGAAGAACAGGAGCATGCAGCCGCCGCCCCGTGATTCCCGCATCATGCGCAGCACCCCCCGGCCGAAGGAGGCCCCCTCGCCGGGGACGCGCAACGCCGCACGCGGCGGCGCATAGAGCCGTGAACGCTCTCGTGACTCCTGGATGGAGGCGGTGGAAGGTCCGGGGAATCCGATGGCCATGGATCGTATCACCGGCCGTGAGAATGCTTCGCCATCACACTCCAGCTCCGGGTCGGCGTGCTACCTTAAGGCCGGCTCATAAAAGGGGGAGGGGGGATGAAGCTGGACAAGAGACTTCAGGCGTTCGACGACCGGCGCAACGCCTTGCTGGACGAGATGGAGGCGCTGGAGCCCGGCAAGCTCCTCGCCAGGCCGCTCCCGGAAAAGTGGTCCATCCTCGAGATCGTCGAGCACCTCGTGCTGGCCGAGAGGGTGGTCTTCCAGGGGCTTATCGAGCCGTCCAAGCTCAAGATCCGGGAGCCCAGGCTGAAGGATCGCATCCGCTATCTCATCGTCATGTTCGTCCTGAGGACCGGCATCCCCGTGGGAGTCGTATCCCCCGCGATGCTCCCGGAGGGCGGCCGGGATCTGGCCGATCTTCGCCGCCTCTGGAACGAGAACCAGGCATGGCTGAGAGCCTACGTCCACAGCCTCGGCCCCAAGGGAATCCACAGACCGGCGCTGAAACACCCTGTGGCCGGACCGATCAGCGTGAGACAGGCGGTCATCATGAGCCGGGTTCACCTCGACAGACATATCGGACAGATCAGGGCTCTTCAGCGACTGCTGGCGTAAACGTACCTTCTCCAGGGATTCCTTACCCTGCCTGAGAGGAGGAGAAGCGCCCGGGAGAAGAGCCTTCTGGCACCTCTTGCTGGCTGTGGTGTACTGAGCTCGCCGAGCCGACCCGTCACCTCATGACCCGATCATCGCCCTTTGCCAGGGCCTGCCAACACCGCTGGCAATCTCGACGACCCTGACATCCTTGACAACCTTAGGCAGGTCTGTTTCCGCCTTTTCTCGGCCCATGAGCCTGGCATGAGCTTTGCCCTCTGACGTTGTCGCCTCTACAACATAAAGGAGAGATCGATGGCTACCTATGTCTGGGATTTAGGTTTCGACTTCACCGATTTTCAGGACCCCAACAACAATAATCAGTCTCCTCTCGAGATGGGATTCGTGACCTTCGCTGCTCCTCCCGGTGGCGCACCGGGCAATTCGAGGAACCTCCAAGTAAACGATATTATCCAGTTCAACGGATTCGATCTTACCCCAAACGCCTCGGTAGGCGACGGCACTACGATCCAAGGGGGAACGATCACGTTCATTGACGCACATAGTGGTCAACCGGCCTCTCCCTTCGGCGGCTCTGCGACAATTTCATTTTTGCCCAACCTTGGGCAGTCGACCGCGCTGGGGCCGAGCGCGATCCTGGGGCCCACGCTATCGGTTCAGTATCCCCGTTGGTGGCCGGTTATCAATCCTCAGACAGTGACCAACGAAGGACATTTCCTGATGACCGTTTCAATCTCCGCCCAGCAGGGGGGACAGACCGGCATCCGGACCTTCGTACACGACCCCGAGATGGTGGTCGGGAGTGTTGGCGGATGATTTTCTAGTACTTGAGAGCGTTGGCGGTATGGACGGGGAGATCTACGGGACGCCGATAGCCGCAAGCAGCTCGTGATAGCGAGGATCTTCACGCAGGCCGAGGAGCTCCGGATCCATACGCACCTCCTCGCTGGGAAAGCCTTCTCGCAGCGCTTGGCCAAGCGCTGCGAGGGCTTTATCCCGGGCCCCAATGGCCTCGTAAGCCACAAGCATCCGGTATTGGGCTGGCATCCTTGCCGGCCGTTGCTTCGAGCTTGGCAAGCTCTGTGAGCGCTTCATCCCGGTCACCGCGCTTGGCGTGGTAGAGGGCAAGGCGGCTACGAAGCGTCACATCCTCGGGAGTCGAGCGGAGCGCCTCCTGGATGAGTTGGATGCCGCGCAAGTAAGCCTCGCGTGCCCTTTCTTTTTTGTCTGGCGTCCAGCGGCAGGCATCACCCAGGTTTCCCCATTGGAGATAGCTGTTGGCTCCTCCAGGCATCGCAAGGGCCTTTTCGAACGCATCCACGGCCTGCTGATAGAAGCCCTGGGCAAAATAGAGGTTTCCAAGATTCCCGTAGAGGGTCGAATCAGGCTGGACCTGCAGGGCCTTTTGGAATTGGGCAGCCGCCTGGCCCAGATCTCCTTGGGCGTAATAGGCTGCACCGAGGTTGCGGTATCCCTGGTAATTGTCCGGGGCCAGCTCGATGCTCTTTCGGAAGGCGAGAATCGCCTCGGGGGTGCGCCCGGTATGGTAATAAAGGCTGCCGAGCTCGTCGTAGTACATCCGATCGGGCCGGATCGTGATGGCCTTGCAATGCGCGGCCTCCGCGGCGGGGATCTTCTTCTGCGCTTCATAGACCCGGCCCAGGCCATAATAGGCGTCGGCGTTGAGAGGCTCGCGGCGTAGAGCCTGGTTGAAATCCCGCACCGCGTCATCGAGTTTGCCCATGGAGTAGTGGACCAGCCCCAGGCTGACCCAGGACATGGCGAGATCGTTATCGAGTTCCCGAAGAAGCGCCTGGCACTTCTCTTTGGCTGCCGCTTCGAAAGCCTCGGCACCCTGCGCCTGCTCTCGAAAGTCCACTTCCAGAATTCGCCGGGCCGCCACTACCGCCTCCAGGATCGTCTGGGAGCTCGAGTCGCCAGACCCGCGCACCTGCGCTCGCCCGATGCTTCTCCAGGCACGAGAGCTCGCTGACAACCCTTACAACTCTGACATCTTTGACATCCTGAAATCCGGAGAAACGCTTGGCTGATTGAGCTTTTCCTACCCCATAGCACTGGCACGGGAGTTGCTGTATCGAACAGAAACATCTAAAGGAGAATTTTATGTCTTCTGTGTATGGCTACGAACTTTTCTTTGACTGGAATTCGGTCAGCAATCAGGACACTACTAGCAATACTATGACAATCACTTATGACCGTACGCTAGGAGATGCGCTCGACAACCTGACAGATCCAATCAACGTAGGCGACTCCATCTACTTCAATGTTCTCAATGTGACTGAAGGAGCAACTGTAGACGATTACACCATCATAAGTGGGTACGTTATATTTAGTGCAAGCCAAGCAACGCAGAAAGCTTCTTCTCCCTTTGGATCGACGACACAGCTCGATTTCAGCCAGAACCTGGGAACTGCTCTAGGAAAGGGCCCTGCCCTGAAGTACCCTAACCAGTACTTCCCGTATTGGTCTCCCGTTATTCCACAAACAAGCATTACTACTTCGGGAAATTTTCAGTTTACAGCTTATATAACCATCCAGGGGCCAGATGGTAACGGGGGAAACATGTTGAAGAATTTCAGGGTAGACCCCGAGATGGTGGTCGAGAGCGTCGGAGGCATGGATGAGGACCTACGAGTCCGAGAGGCAAGTAGCTCGTAATAACGGAGGCTGTTGCGCAAATCGAGTAGCTCAGGATCGACCCGGCAAAGCCTTGCTGTCACTAACAGACCCTAACTAAGGAGATACTATGGCCACTTATATTTGGGACCTCGGCTTCGACTTCAACGCGTCTCCAGACCCTCAAAACAGCAATCTTCCAGATCTTCAGAATAACATGGCATTGATGGCGGGGGATGTCGGCATAGATGTCGGCAATCCTCAGGATCTTTTCTTAAATGACACAATCAGCTTCAATGCGTTCAATCTCACCAGTGGAGCTTCAACGCAGGGCTATTCGATCATGAGTTGTACGTTCATATTCAATCAGGGAGCTACCAACAACCCATCCAACACTCCGTACCCTTTCGATCAATCTGTAGCAATTTTTGCAGGCGGAGATAATTCGGCCGCCCTACCAGTAACGGCTGCTATCGGTCAAAATTCGGCAACGATTCCGATCCCTGAGCTTGGGCAGACGACCTATGAATCGCCTAGTTTTATTTTTACGTCGTCGCCTGAATTTCCACGCTGGGTCATCATCCCGACTCACCTACCCTTGGCTACTACGGGAAAGTTCTCGTTTACTATCCTCTTGACAGTCCAAGGCCCCCCGGATAGCTCTGGGAATACCACGACAATGGTTTTCAGAGTCGACCCCGAGATGGTGGTCTCGAGCGTCGGCGGCATGGATGACGACGATCTACAGGGCACCGAGGGTGGCAAGTAGCTCGTGGTAGCGGGGATCTGCGCGCAGGCCGAGCAATTCCGGATCCATGCGAATCTCCTCGCTGGGAAAGCCCTCTCGCAGCGCTGGGCCGAGCGTTGCGAGGGCTTTGTCCCGAGCCCCTATGGCCTCATAGGCCACGAGCATCCTGTAGCGTGCTCTGGCATCCTTGCCCACTGTTGTTTCGAGCCTGGCAAGCTCCTTGAGAGCTTCGTCCCGATCACCCCGCTTGGCGAGGTAGAGAGCCAGGCGGCTACGGAGCGTCACATCTTCCGGCTTGGAACGAAGCTCCTCTCGAATGAGCTGGATGCCACGCAAGTAAGCCTCGCTTGCCCGTTCCTTTTTGTCTGGCGTCCAGCGGCAGGCATCGCCCAGGTTTCCCCATTGGAGATAGCTGTTGGCTCCTCCGGGCAGCGCCAGGGCCTTTTCGAAGGCCTCGACGGCCTGCTGGTAAAAGCCCTGGGCAAAGTAAAGATTCCCGAGGTTCCCGTAGAGCGTCGAGTCGGGCTGAATCTGCAGAGCCTTCTGGAATTGGGTTGCCGCCTGACTCAGATCCCCCTGAGCATAGTAGGCGGCACCGAGGTTGCGGTAACCATAGTAACTATCGGGAGCCAGTTCGATGCTCTTCCGGAAAGCGAGGATCGCCTCTGGAATGCGCTCGGTCCGGTAGTAAAGCCCGCCGAGCTCGTCGTAATACATTCGATCAGGTCGGATCGCAATGGCTTTGCGATGTGCTGCTTCTGCAGCCGGGATCTTCTTCTGCGCCTCATAGACCCGGCCCAGGCCGTAGTAGGCGTCGGCGCTGAGAGGCTCGCGGCGTAGAGCCTGGTTGAAATCCTGCACCGCATCGTCGAGCTTTCCCATGGAGTAGCTGACCAGCCCCAGGCTGACCCAGGACATGGCAAGGTCGTTATCGAGCTCCACGGCCCGACGTGCCATGGGTAGAGCTCGGTCGAGCCATATCGGGTCCTTGTCACCCAAGTGCTTTATCCAGTAGGCCCTGGCGAGCGCGGCATGGGCGGCGGCATGATGGCTGTCCCGGGCGAGAACCCATTGAAAGCTTTCGATGGCGTGATCGAGATTGCCTTTGCGATCGTAGCGGGTCAGATACTTCTGACCCTGCCGATAGAGCGTATAGGCATCGGTGGGCGCCGCGTTCATGGCGAGAAAATAGCTGGACGCGATCGCCAGCAGCAGGATCAGACCGATGGCGAGGCCGACACGCCGGAATGTGGCGGACCGTGCCCAATTCGTCTCCAGGGAAACGGGAGCCACCGCGCGGATTTGCGCAGCGGGCAGCCGCGGCTCGGAGCGGGCGGAAGGGAGGGCGAAAGCCCTGTACCCTTCGGCCAGGGTGGTCTTGTCCTCCTCAGGAAGCTCCCCTCGGGAAGCCGCCTGGACATTGAGCGCTCCGGTCGCGGTCAGACTCTCGAGAGCGGCACCCACCTCGTCCGCGCTCTGCGGCCGGTAGATGGGGTCCTTTTCCAGGAGTTGATCGATCAGGTCCGAGAGCTGGCGCGGCGTCTCGGGGCGGAGTCTCGACACGGAGGCCGGCCGCAGGCTGCAGACGCGCGCGAGCGTCGCCGCTCCGGTCTCGGCCCGGAAAGGCATCACGCCGGTCACCATCTCATAGAGGAGAGAACCGAGAGCAAAGAGATCGGAACGGGAATCGATGGGCAGCCCCATGGCCTGCTCGGGTGACATCGCATGGGAAGTCCCAACGACCATGCCTGGCACCGAGAGGGTCGTCTCCTGCGCCTCGGGCTGAATCTGCTTGGCCACGCCAAAATCGAGAATCTTGGCGTGCCCGGAAGGGGTCATCATCACGTTGGCGGTCTTCAGGTCGCGGTGGATGAAACCGTGCCGGTGGGCCTCGGCCAGCCCCTCCGCGATTTCGCGGCCCAGGCGACCAGCCTGCTGCAGGTCGCAGGGCCCCGCGTCGAGGAGGCTCTGAAGCGTCTGCCCGTCCACGAGCTCCATGACCATCCAGTCGCCGGCGTCCGTCTCGATCAGATCGTAGATGCGGACGATCGCCGGGTGATTCAGGCGCGCCACGGCTTCGGCCTCGCGGCGGAATCGCTCGCGATGCCGGGGATTGTCGAGCGCATCGGGATTGATCTGCTTCAGGGCGACCGGGCGCTTCAGGCGCTCATCCCACGCGCGCCACACGGTTCCCATTCCGCCGGATCCCAGAGGCTCCACCAGACGATAGGGACCGATCTTCTCGTTAGGTTCCATGGAATGAAGGGATGAGCTAGCCCAAGAGTTGCGGCGAGACGGGCCGGAGCCCGAGCTTCTTCATTCTTCGCTTGAGCCCCTCCTCCGAGACCTCGAGCCGGAGGGCGGCCTGGGAAAAGCTCCCCCCGGCCTCGCAGAGCGCCTGCTCGATCTCCTGGGAAGCGAGATCGGCAGCTTTGCGGGTGAGCGGACAGGCGTCGATCAGGAGATACAGGGCGGCGCGGGAGATGCCCAGTTGCTCGGCCGTGAGCCTAGGCTCCCAGCGGTTCGCCCGCAGAGCCGCCACGAGCTCATGGTCAGAGATTTCCTGAGGGCTCCGCCGGCGCGGCGCCGGAGAGGGAGGGGGCGCGATGTCGGAAGCCCGATAGACCCGGACCGCTGGGATTGCCATCGGCGGGCGGGTCCCGTCCGGGAACGGTGTCAGGAGCTTCTCGATCTGCGCTCCGATCCGTACCTCAGCGGAGCCGCGGCTCTCGACGGCGATCGAGCGGGCGACGTTGCGCAGCTGGCGGACGTTGCCCGGCCAGTCGTACAGGGCGAGGCGCGCGATCACGGAGGCGTGGATCCAGGGACGATCCGTCCCGGCGGTCTCCTCGAGGAGGTGATCCTCCCCGATGGCCCCGAGCTCCTGCCCCAAAAAATGGAGCAGCAGGCGTGCGATGTCGTCGCGGCGGCGGCGCAGGGGGGGAATGTGGATCTCATAGCCGCTCAGACGGTGGAGCAGGGGCGCGCGAAAGCCGCCGGAGGCGATCTGCGCTTCGAGATCGGAGTCGGTGGCCGCGATCGTCCGGACATCGACCCGCTGAATCTGCTCCGCCCCAACGGGCTGAATCTCCCCGTTCTCGAGGGCCCGAAGAAGGAGTGGCTGGACCTCGGGAGGGATCTCGCCGATCTCGTCCAGGAAGAGAGTGCCGCCGGCGGCCCGGCTGAAATAGCCATGCTTCTTCTGGTCTGCTCCTGTGTAGGCCCCCTTCGCGGCTCCGAACAGCTCCGAGGCGGCGAGAGAAGACGGGATAGCGCCCATGTTGACGGCGAGGTAGGGGCGGTCGCGCCGCGCGCTCGCTCGGTGGATGGCCAGGGCCACCAGCTCCTTGCCGGTCCCGGTCTCGCCGCGCAGGAGCACCGGCACGTCCAGGTCGGCCACCCGGCGGATCTGCCGCCGCGTCTCGAGCAGCGGCTCGCTCTCCCCCACCAGGCCATAACGGGGAAGGCCGGACTCGAAAACCGGCCGGAACCGGTGAAGGAGAAGTGCGACCCGATCTGCCAGGAGAAGCACGACGCCGCGCTCGATCTCGTGTTCCGCGAAGATGCGCTCGCTCTGGACAGGCTCCCCGTCGGCGACGACGAAGCTCGGAGAGTCCCGGCAGTCCAAGCGGATCCCTCCGGAGGGTTCAGACAGAAGACACAGCGGACGGCGGCTCAGATGGGGATCGACGAGGGGGCGCCGCAAAGGCTCGCCCGGAGCCGCGAACGTGGGCTCCAAGCGTGAGAGCCGCTCTTCACGCCCGGAAGCGAGCTCGTGCAGCACGGCGCGCTCACCGATACGCCGGGCATCGGAATGGGCGAGAATTGTCAATCCCACGACGGTGGAAGAGGCCGCTTCATGCCAGCCGCTTCCCGTCCGGGTCTGGGTATCCCGCCAGGTCTCGCCTTGCTCAGGGGGCACAGCGAGATTTTAACCAAGTGCCTAACTTTGCGAAAGAGGCCGGGGTGAACCCGATTTTTGGGCTTCCCGGCCGCGTGCTATCCTGGACCAAATTCCCGGCATCAAAAGATTCAGGGGCCATCCAGAGCCACCGTTCCCGACGTAGAGTTCTCGGAGCACAGAGAGGAGCCCTCGTGAACGCAGCCAGCGATGCCGTCGCCCCACCCGCCAAGTCCCGCGGAAAGCTCGTCCTCTATATCGTCATCGGCGCGGCCATCCTCGCCGGCCTGTTCCTGGCCGGCCGGCAGGCCGGAGCCTATGTGCCGCGCTTCGCGCAGTGGGTGGAGGGCCTGGGGGTTTGGGGGCCGGTCGTCTTCATTCTCGGCTACGCGGTGGCGGCCGTCGCGTTCATCCCCGGATCGCTGCTGACGCTGGCCGCCGGCGCCATCTTCGGCCTCGTCAAGGGGACGATCTACACCCTGATCGGCGCCACTCTCGGCGCAGGGGCGGCGTTCCTGGTGGCCCGCTACCTCGCCCGCGGCGCGATCGAGCGCCGGATCGCCGGCAACGCGAAGTTCGCCGCCATCGACAAGGCGGTGGGGCGCGAGGGGTTCAAGATCGTGGCGCTGCTGCGCCTCTCCCCCATCTTCCCGTTCAACCTGCTCAACTATTCGCTGGGGCTGACCAAGGTCAGCTTCCTGCAGTACCTCGCCGCCTCGATCGCCATGCTGCCGGGCACGCTGCTCTATGTTTACTACGGCAAGGCGGCAGGAAGCCTGGCGGCGGTCGCCGGCGGTGCCAAGACGGAGAAGGGGACCAGCTACTGGGTGGTGCTCGGCGTCGGCCTGCTCGCCACGGTCGCCGTCACCACGTTCGTCACCCGCCTGGCCGGCAAGGCGCTGCGCCAGGAGATCGACGCTCCGGCCACGGAGAAAAAGCCATGAGTGAGCCCGCGGCCGTCCATTCGCCCTTCCCTGTCGAGCCGCTGGACGAGTTCAACCGCCAGCTCATCGAGAATGTCCACCCCCCCTCCTGGGTGAACCCCGAGCCGGCCGTGCGCTATCACATGGTGGTGATCGGCGCCGGCACCGCCGGGCTGGTGTCGGCCAAGGGGGCGGCCGGGCTCGGCGCCCGGGTGGCCCTGATCGAGCGCCACCTGATGGGCGGCGACTGCCTGAACGTCGGCTGCGTCCCCTCGAAGGGGATCATCCGCGCCTCCCGCGCTTGGGCCGACGCCCGCGAGGCCGCCGAGCGCTTCGGCGGACCGGCCGTTCCCCAGAACGCGGCCGCCGACTTCGGTTTCGCCATGGCGCGCATGCGCCGCCTGCGCGCCGGGATCAGCGCCGTCGACAGCGCGGAGGGGGCGCGCAAGGCCGGCGTCGACGTCTTCCTCGGCGACGGCCGCTTCATCTCCCCGGACACCATCGAGGTCGACGGCAAGCGGCTCCGCTTCCGCCGCGCCGTCATCGCCACCGGGGCCCGCGCCGCCGAGCCGCCGATCCCCGGTCTCGCCGAGACCGGCTTCCGCACCAACGAGACGATCTTCAATCTCACCGAGTTGCCGAAACGGTTGGTGGTGATCGGCGGCGGGCCGATCGGCTGCGAGATGGCGCAGTCTTTCGCGCGCTTCGGCAGCCACGTCACCCATCTCGTCCAGGAGGGGCACGTGCTGCCCCGCGAGGACGCCGACGCCGCCGGAATCGTCCAGATGGCGATGATCGCCGACGGCGTCCACTTCGAGTTCGGCATGAAAGTCGTCGAGGCCAGGCGCCGCGGCGCCGAGCGGGTGGTCGTCTTCGAGCGGGACGGCCAGCGCCACGAGGCGGTGGCGGACGAGATCCTGATCGCCGCCGGCCGGGCGCCCAATGTCGAGGGGCTGGGGCTGGAGGCCGCGGGGGTGCGCTACGGCAAGCGCGGCGTCGAGGTGGACGACAACCTGCGCACCAGCAACAAGAACGTCTTCGCCTGCGGCGATGTCGCCTCCCGCTTCCAGTTCACCCACATCGCCGACGCCCAAGCGCGCATCGTGATCCAGAACGCCCTCTTCTTCGGCCGCGCCAAGGCCTCGGCGCTCACCATCCCCTGGTGCACCTACACCACCCCCGAGATCGCCCACGTCGGGATGTACGCGAAGGACGCCCAGGCCAAGGGGCTCGAGGTGGACACCCTGACGATCCACATGGCGGACGTCGACCGCGCCATCCTCGACGGCGCCGACGAGGGATTCCTGCGCGTCCACGTCGAGAAGGGATCGAAAGAGGGGAAGATCCTTGGCGCCACCCTGGTCGCCGAGCACGCCGGGGACATGATCGGCGAGCTCTGCCTGGCGGTGAACCAGGGCATCGGCCTTGCTAAAATCGCCGGCGTCATCCACCCCTACCCCACTCAGGGCGAGGTGGTGAAGAAGGCAGCGGACACCTGGCGGCGGGGGAAGCTGACGCCGACGGTGAAGAAGATCTTCGACTGGTTTTTCCGGACGTTCAAGTGAACGGCAACAACAGAAAAGGAGAGCGCATGCGACGAATCGTCCTGCTCGCCGCGCTCGCCCTCTCGACGGCGGGCCTCGCGTCCGCCGCCGAGACTCCCCGCGCCAAGCCGGTCGCGGTGGGCGAGACGGCCCCCGATTTCACCCTCCAGGATCAGAACGGCCAGAAGGTCGGGCTCGCGGCCTCCCGCGGGCAGCGTCCCGTGGTCCTCGTCTTCTACCGCGGCTACTGGTGACCGTTCTGCGCTCGGCAGTTGGCCGAGCTCCGCTCCCTCCGCAAGGAAGGCGAGCCCCTCGACATCTACGCTCTCAGCGTCGACAAGCCTGAAGATAGCCGCAAATTCGCGGAGAAGATTGCCGCCGACGGCAAAGGCAAGGTCGACTACCGGATCCTGTCCGATCCCGGCAGCAAGGCCATCGACGCCTACGGCCTGCGCGACTCCGCCTACAAGGGGACGAAGGTGGAAGGCATCCCGCACCCGGCCGTCTACGTGATCGACAAGTCGGGAAAGGTCGCCTGGGCGAAAGTCGAGGAGGACTACAAGCAGCGGCCGAGCAACGCGGAGATCCGCGCGGCGCTCGACGCGCTGAAGTAAGAGTTCAGGAGAGGGCCATGGCATGAGATCATCCGATCCGCCATGGCCCTGACCTCAACGATCTACAACTTCGACATTGAGCTCGCGGATTCGGACCGGGGAGTCTACGAGACCCTCTCGATCCGCGCCGCCCTGCACCCCTCGGAGACCGAGGAGTATCTCTGGACCCGCGTGCTCGCCTACTGCCTCCAGTACGAGCAGGACATCGCCTTCTCCAAAGGGCTCTCGGACGGCGACGAGCCCGCCCTCTGGGTGCGCGACCCCGCCGGCCGCGTCAAAGCCTGGATCGAGGTCGGCACTCCGGACGCCGCGCGCCTCCACAAGGCCGCCAAAGCGGCGGACCGGGTCGCCGTCTACACCCACAAGGACCCCCACTCCCTTCTCCGCCGTCTCGAAGGCGAGCGCATCCACCGCGGCGAGGAGATCCCCATCTACGCCGTGGACCGTCAGCTTCTCCAGGACCTCGTAGCCCTGCTCGACCGGCGGATGAAGCTTCACCTGTCGGTGACCGGAGGGTCGCTGTACGTGGATGTGGGTGGGAAGAGCCTTTCGGGGGTGGTGACGGAGCACCGGATCGGGTAGATCCTGAACAGGAGCAAGGCAAAATGAAGAAGTCCCCTGAGGAGTTCACTCTGCCTCCTCTAGCTGTCAAGGCTGAGCGGGCAATGAAAGAAGCCGTGTCTCAAGCGATTGCCGAGCACTGGCGGGCCGGCCGGCCAGTCCATATCTGGCGGGATGAACAGGTCGTAGCCCTATACCCGGACGGGACCACCCGTCCCTCAAAGGAGGCGTTCTTGACACCCAGCTCCAATGCAGCCTCGACACCTGACTTCAACGCCGCCCTCGGGCTGCGCCCCGGCGACGAGCCCGGCACGCTGATTCTCGATCCCCGGCCCGAGCACCAGATTGCTCCCGACGTGGTCCATTTCGCCATCCTGACCACCCTGGCGGAGATCTCCGCCGCGAGCGCCGTGGGTGCATCGGTGGTACCCGCGACGGTGACCGTTCATCTCCTCTCCCGCGCCCGCCTCTCGCCCCTGGTAGGGAAAGGACGTCTTCTCCGAAAAGGCAAGCGCCTGGCGGTGGCGGAGGGGGAGGTCACCCAGGACGGCCAGCTCGTGGCCAAGGCAACCGTGCAGTTCGCGGTGCTGGGGTAAGGGAAATCCCGGCACCGGCATCTAAACAGCTTAGTGGAGCTGGCGAGCAGGTTCCAGCGACTCGCCAACTCTCCCGGCCCACATCTTCCCAGACCGGGACTTGCAGCGAAGGGTCGAGGAAAGGCCATCGCCCCTTGGGCTCATGGATAAGGGATACAACTGTCACCCAAGAATGTGGCAGCTCGTACCCACCCGGAAAACATCGTGCTCAGCAGGTTGTGATGCCGCAGTGGTACGTTGCGTAGCCCGTGATTTGATAGGTCCCGCTCCCGATCAGGGTGCAGGTTGTGGTCTCGTAGAATACGAGGCTGCAACTGCCTTCCTTATTCCGGTTGTTGACACAGTCGTTTTCCGCGATGTCCTGCAATTGCGATCTCAGGCTGTTCGTGGCGGCTGTACAGCTTGATCCCGAACCAGAAATCGTAGGCGTGGTGTTTTGAAACGGCAGGCAGGTCAGGCTGCACTTCAGACTTGGCTTGGGCATCAGGTCGGTCTGCGGCAGCGACACCTGCGCGAAAACCGCGGCCAGGGCCGGGTCGGGTGCCGCGGGCGCGATCTGGGCCGCGGCACCCGAGGCCAGGGTGAAACCAAGAATTCCAGCGGTTAGGAGAAAGCTCGTACCCAGGTTTCGCTTCATATTGAGTTCCTTTCTCTTTAAATCTACATCTATAAAACATGGTGCGCACGACCAACGAAAGTGAGCCCCTATCCAAGCGCTTGGCGGTGGCAGAGGGGGAGGTTACCCATAGCGACCAGCTCGTGGCCAAGGCGATGGTGCAGCTCGCGGTCCTGGGGTGAGAGGGTATTTGGAAATCAGCCTCGCAGGGGCGCAGGCAGTGAGGACTGGTCGGTTGGCTGTCTACGCCCCTTCGGGGCTTCTGGATAGGGGTGGGCACCTTACCTGGGGTTGAAACCCCCAGGCTTTATGCCTGCGCCCCTGCGGGGCTGACTTCCAAGCCATCCAAGGAATCCTGCCGGAGCAAGGCCTCCCTCTCCCCCTGGGAGAGGGACCGAGGGTGAGGGCCTCGGAGCGCAAGACGCCCCAGAGGGCAAGGACGCCTTGAAGCCCCCCAACGTTCGGCCGGCCCTTCGGGGCTTGGATCTGAGCCCGCCTCCCCGCCTGGGGTTGAAACCCCAGGCTATTCAAATTCCGCCCCTCCGGGGCGAGGGAGGGGACAAGCCCCTCCCCTACGAAAAAAAACGGACCGCCCCCTACGTGCTCAGCGGCGTCTTCACCGTCCCCTTAGATTTGGCCCGGAGGTAGTCCCGGTTCATCTGGGCGATGAAGTCGATCGAGATCTGCTTCGGGCAGACGGCCTCGCACTCGGCGTAGTTGGAGCAGTAGCCGAAGCCCTCCTTCTCCATGGTCTCGACCATCGAGAGCGCGCGGTCGTAGCGCTCGGGCTGCCCCTGCGGGAGCAGGTTCAGGTGCGCGACCTTGGCGGAGGTGAAGAGGTTCGCGGCGCCGTTCGGACACTGGGCCACGCAGGCGCCGCAGCCGATGCACTGCGCGGCGTCGAAGGCGCGGTCGGCGAGCGACTTCGGCACCGGGATCAGATTCGCCTCCGGCGCGCTGCCGGTCGCCACCGAGATGAAACCGCCGGACTGCACGATGCGGTCGAAGGCGTTGCGGTCGACCACCAGATCCTTGATCACCGGGAACGCCTTGGAGCGCCAGGGCTCGACATGGAGCACGTCGCCATCCTTGAAATGGCGCATGTGGAGCTGGCAGACGGTGGTCGCCGGCATCGGCCCGTGCGCCTCGCCGTTGATCATGAAGCCGCACGAGCCGCAGATCCCCTCGCGGCAGTCGTGCTCGAAGGCGACCGGCTCCTCGCCGCGCTCGGCGAGCTGCTCGTTGAGGATGTCCAGCATCTCGAGGAAGGAGGCGTGCTCGTTGACGCCCTTGACCTCGTATTTGACCATGCGCCCTGCGTCCGCCGGATTCTTCTGGCGCCAGACGTGGAGGGTGAGGTTCATTTGTAGCTCCTTTGGCTGGGCTTGACGTGCTCGAACTCGAGCGGCTCCTTGTGGAGCGCCGGTGCCTTGCCCACCCCGTTCCACTCCCACGCCGCGACGTAGGAGAAGTTCTTGTCGTCGCGCAGCGCCTCGCCTTCGGGGGTCTGGTGCTCCTCGCGCAGATGGCCGCCGCACGACTCGTCGCGGGCCAGCGCGTCGATGCACATCAGCTCGGCGAGCTCGAAGAAGTCCGCCACCCGGCCGGCCCGCTCCAGCTCCTGGTTGAGCTGCTCGGGGCCGCCGACGATCCGCAGGTTGCTCCAGAACTCCTCGCGCAGCGCCGGGATGAGCTGCAGGGCCTTCCGCAGCCCGGCGGCGTTGCGGGCGATGCCGCAGTAGTCCCAGACGATGCGGCCGAGCTCGCGATGGAAGGAGTCGGGGCTGCGCTTGCCGTTGATCGAGAGCATCCGGTTCAGCCGCTCCTTGACGTCGGCCTCGGTGGCGCGGAAGGCGTCGGTCTCGGTCGACAGCGTCTCGCCCAGGTGGGTCGCGAGATAGTCGCCGATCGTGTACGGGATCACGAAGTAGCCGTCGGCCAGCCCCTGCATCAGCGCGCTGGCGCCGAGGCGGTTGGCGCCGTGGTCGGAGAAGTTGGACTCCCCCAGCGCGTACAGCCCGGTGATGTTGGTCATCAGGTTGTAGTCCACCCACAGGCCGCCCATGGTGTAGTGGGGCGCCGGGTAGATCCGCATCGGCACCCCGTAGGGGTCCTCGCCGGTGATCTTCTCGTACATCTCGAACAGGTTGCCGTAGCGCTCCTCGATCAGATTCTTCCCCAGCCGCTGGATCGCGGCCGAGAAATCGAGATAGACGCCGTTCTTCTGCGGCCCGACGCCGCGCCCCTCGTCGACCACCAGCTTGATGTTGCGGGCGGCGACGTCACGGGGGACGAGGTTGCCGAAGCTCGGATACTTGCGCTCGAGGAAGTAGTCGCGGTCCGCCTCGGCGATCTGGTCGGGCCGGCGCTGGTCGTTCGGATCGTTGGGCACCCAGACCCGGCCGTCGTTACGCAGCGACTCGGACATCAGCGTCAGCTTCGACTGGTAGTCGCCCGAGGCCGGGATGCAGGTCGGATGGATCTGCGTGAAGCAGGGATTGGCGAACAGCGCGCCGCGGCGGTGGGCCCGCCAGGCGGCCGTGACGTTGGACCCCTTGGCATTGGTCGACAGGTAATAGACGTTGCTGTAGCCGCCGGTCGCCAGCACCACGGCGTGGCCGGCGTGGCGGTCGATCTTCCCGGTCACCATGTCGCGGGTGATGATGCCGACGGCGCGGCCGCTGGCGTCGACGACCACGTCGAGCATCTCGGTGCGCGTGATCATCTTCACCTTGCCGGCGTTGACCTCCTTCTCCAGCGCCTGGTAGGCGCCGAGCAGGAGCTGCTGGCCGGTCTGGCCGCGGGCGTAGAAGGTGCGGGAGACCTGGGCGCCGCCGAAGGAGCGGTTGTCGAGCAGGCCGCCGTACTCGCGGGCGAAGGGTACCCCCTGCGCCACGCACTGGTCGATGATGTTCAGCGACACCTGGGCGAGGCGGTAGACGTTCCCCTCGCGAGCCCGGAAGTCACCCCCCTTGACCGTGTCGTAGAACAGCCGGAAGACGCTGTCGCCGTCGTTGTGGTAGTTCTTGGCGGCGTTGATCCCCCCCTGGGCGGCGATCGAGTGCGCGCGGCGGGGGGAGTCCTGGAAGCAGAAGCACTTCACCTCGTAGCCGAGCTCGGCGAAGCTCGCCGCGGCCGAGGCCCCGGCGAGTCCCGATCCCACCACCAGGATGGTGAACCGCCGCTTGTTGTTGGGATTGACCAGCCGGAGATGCCCCTTGTGGTCGTCCCACTTCTGCTCCAGGGGACCGTCGGGGATCTTGCTGTCGAGCGTCGTCGTGGCCATGAGCGCGCGCTCCTAACGGACCAGGCCGGTCAGCACGGCCAGGGGAAACGAGATGTTGCCGATCGTGATGATCCAGGCGAAGGCGTGGGCGAAGCCGCTGCGCCACCGGTTGAAGCGCGGCTGGTTCCACCCGAGCGACTGAAACAGGCTCCAGAGCCCGTGATAGAGGTGGAAGCCGAGCGCCACCTGCGCCAGGATGTAGAACAGCGACACGTACCAGAGCGAGAAGCTGGCGACCACGTTGCGGTAGACGTCCCCCTCGACGAAGCCCGGGTTGACGACGCCGGCCGTGAAGTCCAGCAGGTGGTAGATGAGGAAGAGCAGGATGATCACCCCGCCCCAGCGCATGGTGCGCGAGGCGTAGGGGGTGTGCACCTTGGGCCGGACCGCGTAGCCGCGCGGCCGCGCCGCCCGGCTCATCCGCGCCAGTTGCCAGGCCGCCCAGATGTGCAGCACGACCGCGACCAGCAGGACCACGCGCACGATCCAGAGCGCTCCCTCGGCGGGGAGCGCCGGCTCCCCCACGTGGCGCAGGAAGGTGCCGTAGGCGTTGAGGTAGCGAACCCCCTCGCCGGTCTCCCCCGGCGCCTTGTAGAAGCCGGGCTCGTACAGCTTCAGATTGCCGATCAGGTGCAAGACGATGAAGCCGAAGAGCAGGATGCCGGTCACGGCCATCACCGCCTTCTTGCCCACCGCGGATCGATAGAGGTCAGTAAACCAGGACATGAGATTTCCTCGCCGGAAGCTCGGACCGGAACCTATCCTATGCCAAGCGCTCCCGGTTTGTGAAACTTGTCACAAGGGGGGGCGGCGTCGCCGCCGCCGGCGCGGACGCTCGCGCGCCTCGCTGTCGGTGGGCGCCTTGAGCGGCGGGCGGCGGCGGGCGGCGGCCTGCCAGGCGGCGAGCGCTTCCTGCCCCTCCCCCGTCGCCTGAACGAGGATCTCGAACAGGAGCAGGGCGTCGTCGAAGTAGGGCTTGCGGGCGAGCTTCAGCCGCTCGTGCGCGGTCCAGTTCGGCTCGCACAGGCGCTGGAAGCCCATCAGCGCGTGGAACACCTGCTGGGCCCGCAGGTTGGAGAGGGTGAGGCGGGAGAAGAACGGCGCGATCTCCTCCTGGATCATGGCCTCGATCGCCGGCCGGCTCATCGGCCTGCCGTCCTGGGCCTCGATGTCGAGGCGCCGGAGCATCACCTTGGGCAGCAGCAGCGCCGCGAGGAGGCCGGTGTCCGGGAGCGGCCGGTCGGCGGCGACCATGCGGTCGATCACCGGCAGGATCTGCCCCAGGTCCCCCAGCCCGCGCGCGCCGGCGGTCAGCATGGCGTAGGCCTCGGGGATCAGGACCTGCAGGAGGTCGAGCTCCAGCATCCACTGCATGGCGGCCCCCGCGCGGCCGCACTTCAAGAGCTGGATGATCTCCTCGGTCACCCGCGCGGGCGAGGCCTTCTCGAGCTCCTTGCCGCGGCGGTGGATCGCCTCCTGCGTCCGGGTCTCGATGCCGATCCCCAGCCGCCCCGCGAACTCGCAGGCGCGCAGCATCCGCACCGGGTCCTCCTGGAAGCGCAGCTCCGGCTCGCCGATGGCGCGGATCAGCTTGCGCTCGAGGTCCTCGATGCCGCCGACGTGGTCGATGACCGAGTAGTCGGCGACGCTGTAGAACAGGGCGTTGACGGTGAAGTCGCGGCGGAAGGCGTCCTGCCGGGGGGTGCCGTAGGTGTTGTCGCTGGTGATCAGCAGTTCCCCGGGCTCACCGCGCTGCTCCTCCGGATCGGGGTCGCGGCGGAAGGTCGAGACCTCGACGGTGCTGCCGTCGTGGAAGAAGACGTGGACCAGCCGGAAGCGGCGGCCGATGATCCGCGAGTTCGAGAACAGGCGCCGGATCTCGTTCGGCTTGGCGTTGGTGCCGATGTCGAAGTCCTTGGGCTTGCGCCCCATCATCAGGTCGCGCACGCTGCCGCCCACCAGATAGGCCAGGTAGCCCGCGTTATGGAGGCGGTAGAGGACTTTGAGAGCGTTCTTGTCGATGTCCCGGCGGGAGATGGGGTGCTCGGAGCGGGCCAGGATGCGTGGCTCCACTTCGGCGTTCTCGCTCACGGGTTGCTGACTCACGGGAGGATTATAGGGGGCGTGGACTGTCATCGATAAGCAGCTATATCTTGCGACACGAAGGGTTTAGGGCTCTCGGAAGACGTCCGAGCATGCAGGTCAGACTCTATCGGGGTACGACAAGGGAGGCAAGCGGGGAGAAAAAAGTGGGCCGAGGCGGGCGGAGGGCATTAAGACCCGCCCCGGCACCGGAGGGAGAGGAGATTGCCGTTACTATCTTGGGCGCCACGGTGCTCTCGGCTCCGCGGCGTCATCTCTTCGGGTTCAAAGATCCGCCGGGTCCCGCTCATCCGCTCGTTCCTGCATCCGCCCCGGCTCTCTTGTCATCCATGGATTCCACGATCCGTGCCAGGGGTCGGCCGGATTGGGTGATCCTTTATTTCCAATGATTTGCCCGCGAATCAGGATCTCGAGGCGTATGGAAGGACAGACGTGTGTCCCTTGCGGATGACGGGGGTGGAGCCTGGGGGTGACTACGCCCCGGATGCTCGCTCTCGGGCGGGGAAATGTTTTTCGTAGGGGAGGGGCTTGTCCCCTCCCTCGCCCTGAAAGGGCGAACTTTGAATAGCCTGGGGTTTCAACCCCAGGCAGGCCGGCCCAACCCACCCCCAAACCCCGAAGGGGTGGCCGATCGGGCTGGAATCGGCCACCCTTACAGGGTTTGGATTTTTGGGGAGCTCCCCTACCTGGGGTTGAAACCCACCCTCTTATACACATCTCTGCTTCCAGCCCGTAGGGCGTCAGGAAGTAGCCCGGCGGCGTAAGCCCCGGGAAATAAAGAGTTTCAGTCTCTCCGAAGCCCCGCCAGGGGCGACAGGAATTCCTCGACGTACCCGATCTTGCTCTGCGATCTCCGGCCTTGTGGAAGAAGACCTGCCGCCCCTGGCGGGGCTATGGATAACTGGGAACCCCTTGTTTTCCCGGGGCTTACGCCACCGGGCTACTTCCTGTCGCCCTACGGGCTGGAAGCAGAGATGTGTATAAGAGGGTGGGTTGAAACCCCAGGCTATTCAAATTTCGCCCCTCCGGGGCAAGGGAGGGGACAAGCCCCTCCCCTACGTTCCTGCTGCCTTGAAGATCCTCACCTCAGCTTCGTCACGATATCGATCTCGGAGATCAGCGTCCGGTGGACCGGGCAGCGGTCGGCCATCTCCAGCAGGCGGCCGCGCTGCTCCTCGGTGAGCGCGCCAAGGATCTCGATCTCGCGGTCGATGTGGTCGATCTTTCCGACCTTGGTCTCGCACTGGATGCAGTCGAGGGCGTGGATCTTCGAATAGCGCAGCCGCACTCGCACCCCCTCCAGCGGGTACTGCTTGCGGTCGGCGTACATGCGGAGCGTCATCGAGGTGCAGGCGCCGAGCGCGCCGAGCAGCAGATCGTAGGGGGTCGGCCCCGATTCGGTCCCCCCCACCTCCTTCGGCTCGTCGGCGATCAGGCGGTGGCGGTGGGCGATGATCTCCTGCGCGAAGCCGCTGGGCGGCCCGACGACCAGCACCTCCCCCTCCCTGCCGATCTCCGGCTCCATCTCTCCGACCGGCTGCACCCCTTCGAGATACCGCTCCGCCCAGACCGCCAGCACGTCGCCGACGTAGCGGGCGTCCCGGTCGTCGCTCAGCAGATGGTTCGCGGTGTCCAGCGAGACGAAGCTCTTGGGGTGCTTCGCCATCTCGAAGAGACGCCGGGCGTGATCGACGCCGACGATAGAGTCCACCGGTGAGTGGAAGATCAGCAGCGCCCGGTGGAGCCTTTCGAGGACACCCCGGAGATGATCCTCGGCCAGATCGTCGAGCAGCTCGCGGCGAACGCGGAACGGGCGCCCTCCGAGATGGACCTCGACCTCGCCGCGCGCCTCGAGCTCCGGGGCAAGGTGGACCAGCGCCTTCTTCAGATGCTCGGTGTCGCTCGGAGCGGCGATCGTCGAGATGGCGCGGGCCTCGGGGATCCTCTCGGCCGCCGCCAGCACGGCGCAGCCGCCGAGGCTGTGCCCGACCAGCAGCAGCGGCGCCTCGCGCTCGCGGCGCAGGAAGTCCGCCGCCGCCACCAGATCCTCCACGTTCGAGGAGAAGTCGGTGCCCGCGAAGTCCCCCTCGCTCTCGCCGATGCCGGTGAAGTCGAAGCGGAGCACGGCGATCCCCCGGCCGGTGAGGGCGCTGCTGATCCAGCCGGCGGCCTTCAGGTCCTTGGAGCAGGTGAAGCAGTGGGCGAAGAGGGCATAGGCGACCGGCGGCCCCTCCGCCGGGCTGTCGAGCCGGGCGGCGAGGCTCTGGCCGCGCGCGCCGGGAAATCGCAGGTGCTCGCTTTTCATGGTCCCGCGATCGTAGCACCCCCGGGATAGACTACCCCCGTGCCTTCAGAGCCCCTCCTCGAAGCGGTCGACGTCGCCAAGACCTATGCGGACGGCACCGCCGCGCTCGCCGGGGTGACGCTCGCCGTCCAGTCTGGGGAGACGGTGGCGCTGGTCGGCGAGAGCGGCTCGGGGAAGACCACGCTCCTGCGCACCTTCAACCGGATGATCGAGCCCTCGGCCGGCACCGTGCGCATCGAGGGGAAGCCGGTGATGGATCTCGATCCGATCGACCTGCGCCGGCGCACCGGCTACGTGCCGCAGGACGGCGGCCTGATCCCCCACTGGCGCGTCGAGCGCAACGTCGAGCTCGTCCCCCGCCTCCTCGGCTGGGACCGCGACCGTCGCAAAGAGAGGACACGCGAGATGCTGGAGCTCGTCGGCCTCTCCGCGGCGCAGGCCGGCCGCTACCCCGCCGAGCTCTCCGGCGGCCAGCGCCAGCGCGTCGCCTTCGCCCGCGCCCTCGCCGCCGATCCGCCGCTCATCCTGCTCGACGAGCCCTTCGGCGCCCTCGACGCCCTGACCCGCCTCGAGCTCCACCGCCAGTTCCTGGAGCTCAAGAGCCGCCTCGGCAAGACCGCCGTGCTGGTGACCCACGACCTCGGCGAGGCCTTCCGCCTGGCCGACCGGATCGGCGTCATGCGCGCGGGTCGCCTCCTCCAACTCGGGGCCCCCGCGGAGCTGGCGGACCGCCCGGCGGACCCGTATGTGTCGGCGCTGCTGGAGTTGCGGCGTGGGTAGGATCTGGCCGATCTGGGGGGCGATCCTCTTTCTCGCCCTCCCTCTCCAGGCCGCCGACCGCGTCGTCGTCGGCTCCAAGAACTTCGAGGAGAGCCGCCTGCTGGCCGAGATGTTCGCCCAGCTCCTCGAAAGCCGCACCACGCTCCAGGTGGAGCGCCGCCTCGGCCTCGCCGGCACGCAGGTCTGCTTCGAGGCCCTGAAATCCGGCGCGATCGATGTCTATCCCGAGTACACTGGCACCGGGCTGGTCTCCATTCTCGGCGAGCAGGCCCAGGGGGGGCCGGACCAGACGCTGAACCGGGTGCGCTCCGAGTTCCTCCGCCGCTGGAATGTCTGGTGGCTCGCCCCGCTGGGATTCGAGAACTCCTGGGAGATCGCCGTCCCCAGGGAGCTGGCCGAGCGCGAGCACCTGGAGACGATCACCGATCTCGCCCGGGTTTCGAAGAGCCTGCACGGCGGCTTCGGCCACGAGTTCGTGGGCCGCGAGGACGGCCTTCTGGGCCTTCAGAAGACCTACGGCCTCCAGTTTCGCTCGGTGGACCACCTCCAGCAGGCGATCCAGTACCAGGCGGCCAAGCAGAGGACGATCGACGCCCTGGACGTCTACTCCACGGACGGCCGGTTGATCCTCTACAACCTGAAGGTGCTGCGGGACGACCGCGACTTCTTCCCGCCCTACGAGGCGGCGGCGCTGGTGCGCGGGGAGACCCTGAAGAAGCACCCGGAGGTCGGCGCCGTTCTGGGCCTCCTCGCCGGATCGCTCGACGAGGACGCCATGCGCGCCTACAACCTGCGCCTCCAGGAGAAGCACGAGAGCGAGGTCGTGGTGGCCCGGGACGCGCTGCGCGCGATCGGCCTGGTCGTCAAGGAAGGGAACGCGCCGGAGCCGGTCTCCCGGAAGCCCGGCGTCCTCGCCTATCTCTGGGGAGCGCGCCGGGATCTGGGGCGGCTGACCCTCCAGCACCTCGGCCTCTCGGCGGCGGCGCTGCTGCTGGGCGCCCTCTTCGCGATCCCCCTGGGGCTCTGGCTGGAGCGCCACCGGCGCTGGGCGGAGACGGTGATCCGTATCCTGGGCCTCCTCCAGACCGTCCCCTCTCTCGCCCTGCTGGCCTTCATGATCCCGCTGCTGGGCGTCGGGGCCCTTCCCGCCATCGTGGCGCTCTGGATCTACTCACTCTTTCCCATCGTCCGGAACACCTACACCGGCGTGCGCGACGCCGATCCCAAGGCCGTGGAAGCGGCGACCGCCCTGGGCATGACCCCCGGGCAGATCCTCCGCGAGGTCCGCCTCCCCCTCGCCGCCCCCGTCGTGATGGCCGGCCTGCGCACCGCCGCCGTAATCACTGTAGGCACCGCCACCCTCGCCGCCTTCATCGGCGCCGGCGGCCTCGGCGAGCCGATCGTCACCGGCCTGCAGCTCGCCGACAGCGCGATGATCCTCTCCGGGGCGATTCCGGCGGCGCTGCTGGCGCTGGTAGTGGATGCGCTGCTGGGGTGGGTGGAGAAGTCGCTCCGGCCTGCGGGGTTGGAGCGGGAGGGCTCTGCATAAAAGGACATCTCTTCGGCGAAGGTGACGCCTCGGACGCCCGGGCCTGAAGACCCGGGCTACGCCGGAAACGAAAAGCCGGCTGAAGCCGGCTCGAAAAACGGGAGGGGGATCTGGAGCCTCCTTCAGGAGGCTTTTCGTTTGAAGCGTAGCCCGGGTCTTCAGGCCCGGGCG
>Ga0268266_10001439_pt1 | contig 28336 bp, 26 predicted proteins | sample KBSS13metaG_FD_190356 | JGI IMG/M metagenome (GOLD analysis project Ga0268266, IMG submission 190356) | Switchgrass rhizosphere microbial communities from Kellogg Biological Station, Michigan, USA - KBS S1-3 metaG (SPAdes) (version 2) | ecosystem: Host-associated > Plants > Roots > Rhizosphere... | reverse complement strand
TGATGATGTGGCGGCCGGGCAGGATGATCGGCGCGCCGCTCATGCGCGCGGAAAGCTTCAGGAACGCGATCACCGAGCCGGTGAAGGTCAGCGCGCCGATGGCGACGCCGAGCGACATCTCGACGAGGCTCGATGCGTGGATGTTGCCGGGCGTGCCGATGTCGAAGGCTTCGGGCGCATAGAAGGCGCCGGCGGCGACCAGCACCGCGGCCATGCCGACCAGCGAGTGGAATGCCGCGACCAGTTCCGGCATCGACGTCATCGGCACCCGGCGGGCGATCACGGCGCCGATGGAGGCGCCAATCGCGATGCCGAGGATGGTCAGGATCCAGGCGACGGCGTCCGCCGGCGGATGATTGGCGAGCGTGGTAGCGACGGCAATCGCCATGCCGATCATGCCGAACAGATTGCCCTGGCGCGACGACGCCGGGCTCGACAGGCCACGTAGCGACAGGATGAACAGCACACCCGCTACCAGATAGAGAAGTGCAGAGAGATTGGCGTTCATCTCAGGTCCCCAATTTGCCTCATTACCCCGAGGTGCTTGCCGCTTACTTGGCTTTCTTCTTGTACATCGCCAGCATGCGCTGGGTGACAAGGAAGCCGCCGAAGATATTGATGCAGGCGAAGATCAGCGCAACGAAGCCGAAGCCGCGTGCCCAGCCGCTGCCTCCGGAAACCATGGCGACACCGCCTGCGAGTAGCGCGCCCACCACGATCACCGAGGAGATCGCATTGGTCACCGACATCAGCGGCGTATGCAGCGCTGGCGTCACCGACCAGACCACGAAGTAGCCGACGAAAACGGCGAGGACGAAAATCGACAGCCGGAATACGAAGGGATCGACGGCTTGAGCGACGTGCTCCATGACTTCTCTCCTTAGGCTTTCGGCTGGAAGTTCGGATGGACGACGGCGCCGTCCTTGGTCAGCGCGGTGGCTTTCACCAGCTCGTCGTCCCAATTGACCGCGAGCGACTTGTTGGCCTTGTCGACCATGGTCTCGATGAAGTTGAATAAATTACGCGCATAGAGGCTCGAGGCCGATTGCGCGACGCGACCAGCGACATTGGTATAGCCGACGATCTTGATGCCATCGACGTCGACGACTTCGCCGGCCTTGGCGCCCTCGACATTGCCGCCGCGCTCGACGGCAAGATCGACCAGCACCGAACCCGGCTTCATCGACTTCACCATGTCGGCGCTGACGAGCTTCGGCGCCGGCCGGCCCGGGATCAGCGCCGTGGTAATGACGATGTCCTGCTTCTTGACATGCTCGGCGGTGAGCGCGGCCTGCTTGGCCTGGTACTCTTTCGACATTTCCTTGGCGTAGCCGCCGGCGGTCTGCGCGTTCTTGAATTCCTCGTCCTCGACCGCGAGGAACTTGGCGCCGAGCGACTCGACCTGCTCTTTCGTGGCCGGGCGCACGTCGGTGGCAGTGACCACGGCGCCCAGCCGGCGCGCGGTCGCGATCGCCTGCAGGCCGGCAACGCCGACGCCCATCACGAACACCTTCGCCGCCGGAACCGTGCCGGCCGCGGTCATCATCATCGGAAAGGCGCGGCCGAACGATTCGGCCGCCTCGATCACGGCACGGTAGCCGGCGAGATTGGCCTGGCTGGACAGCACGTCCATGACCTGCGCGCGGGTGATACGCGGCATCAATTCCATGGCAAAGGCCGAGACGCCGGCATCCGCGATCGTCTTCAGCGCCGCCTCGTTGCCGTAAGGATCCATGATCGCGATGACCAGCGCGCCGCGCTTGTACCTGGCAAGCTCGCTGGCTTCCGGCCGCTTCACCTTGATGACGATATCGGCGTCCTTCAACGCGTCCGCGCTCACGGTGGCGCCGACCGCGGTGAACTCGGAATCCGGCAGGCCCGACTTGATGCCTGCCCCCGGCTCGATCACGACTTCGGCGCCGATCGCCTTGAATTTCTTTACGGTATCCGGGGAAGCGGCAACCCGCGGCTCGGACGGATCGATTTCCTTGGCAACGGCAATCTTCATGAGCCCTCCCGGCGCGACGGGCGCGCGCGCAAGCAAACTAGCGTCTTTTTCGCTTAGTTGGATACCGGTTTCGTAACCGGCATGCGTGCAAATTTTTTGGCTACCGCCGGGGGCGGCGGTGCAGGCAGCAACGCGTCAGGTCAGGAAGTAGCCCATCAGGGCGACAATGACCACGACACTGATGGTGCCGTATTTGACCAGCATGATGAAACCTTCATAGGTCTGTTCATGGGCCACGTAGTCGTTGCCGTCAGCGGTCGTGTAGGCCACTTCGCTATGGTCTGCCATCGGTATCCCCAGTCAAAATCCGCGTTTCACGCGAGCAATTACCGCAAAGCGTTTGGGAGGGCAACGGCCCCCTCCCTATCGGGTCATTCGGAAGGCCAATTATCCCGGATCCAGCGGGTCAGGCTTTCCTCGCTGACCTCGCCGGCGGCGAGGGAGAGGATGATGGCCGTGGCGTGCTCAGGTTTCGGATCGAAGCTAATCCCGTTCTTCAAAAGGAAGATCCGCATCGCCAAGAAAGCGATGCGCTTGTTGCCGTCGACAAACGCATGATTTTTGGCAAGCCCGAACGCGTAAGCCGAAGCGAGTTCGGCCAACTCGGCCCGTTCATACCGCCACTTGTTGATCGGGCGCTCCAGCGCCGACCGCAGCATGCCCTCGTCGCGCAGGCCTGGCGCACCGCCGAAGCGGCGTAGTTGGCGACTATGGATTGCGATGGTCTGTTCAGAGGTAATCCAAAGCGGCTCTTTCGGCTCGCTCATTCCGTACTTCCATCACTTTGCCAGCGTCGCCAGCGTATCGCGATATTTGTCCATGGTGTCTTCCGCCAGTTCCATGGTCCGCTCGAAGTCAGGGTCATACGGAAGAGCTTGAAAGCCGCCGCCCGGAAGCTCGGTAATGTGCAATTGCTGGCCACGCTTGAGATCGAGCCGCTGCATTAGTTCGCGCGGAATCAGCAGACCATCGGAATTGCCGATTTTCTTGATTTCGATTTTCATGACGAACTCTCAGCAGAAGCCACGTTATACGGATGTATAACACAATTTCTCACCACGTTCAACAAATGTTTTACACCCGCTAGCTACCGGCGTTCACGCCCTACCCGACCACGAAGTCGAAACGCCCGGCGAGCCATCCCGCGTTCTTGGCCGTGCGCATCTGCAGGTCCTTGCGGAAGAGACCATCGGAGCGGTTTTTTGGTTCGCCGGGGAAATAGAGCTGGGTGGTCAGCACGCGGCCACCCTGCGGCTGCACCTTCACATGGACGTGGCGCGTACGCCCCGGATAGATGCCCGGCACGACGCTGCGCAATCGGTAGCGGCCCTCCGAATCGGAGAACTGGTGACCGCGCAGGCGGAAGCCGGAATTGTCATAGCGGCCCTTGTCATCCGCCTGCCAGAAATCCAGCAAGGCGCCGGCGATCGGTTTGCAGTCGCGACCGAGCACGAGGCCGACCAGCTCGATCGGCTGCCCTGCCATGCCCTCTTCAAACAGTTCAGTTCGCTCAGGCGACGACGGCTTGAAGTATGGCCCTTCGGTTTGCGACGCCGTGGCGTCGTCGCCGTCGTGACATGCGGGCGTGGGGGCAAGCGGGGCCTGAGCAACGCTGCCGTCGATCATGAGCAACGAGCCGGCCGCGAAAACTCCAGCTCCAAGTACGATGCGCCGTGTCGGGGTGTCGATCATGGGGCACTCCCCTCCTGTCGTCACCGTCATCATGGCGAGCCACGGCGGCTGAAATTGTGTCCGCGCCCATCACGAATCCGTTTCGCGGGCGTGGACGCCCTGTCAGCCCATCTCTTCCAGCTCGTCGATCATGCCTGAGATGACCGACAGCCCGCCGTCCCAGAATTTGGGATCCTTGGCATCGAGCCCGAACGGCTTGAGCAGTTCGGAATAATGCTTGGTGCCACCGGCCGCGAGCATCGCGAGATAGCGCTCGGCAAAGCCCTCGGCGGCGTTCTCGTAGACGGCGTAGAGCGAGTTCACCAGGCAATCGCCGAACGCGTAAGCGTAAACGTAGAACGGCGAATGGATGAAGTGCGGAATGTACATCCAGAAATTTTCGTAGCCAGGACGAATGTCGATGGCCGGCCCGAGGCTTTCCCCCTGTACGCTGAGCCAGATCTGGCCGATGCGCTCCGCGGTCAGCTCGCCGTTCTTGCGCTCGGTGTGCACGGCGCGCTCGAAGGAATAGAACGCGATCTGCCGCACCACGGTGTTGATCATGTCCTCGACCTTGCCGGCGAGCAGCGCCTGGCGCTGTTTGGCATTCCTGGTCTGCGACAACAGCCGCCTGAAGGTCAGCATTTCGCCGAACACGCTCGCCGTCTCGGCCAGCGTCAGCGGCGTCGGCGCCATCAGCGCGCCCTGCTTGGCCGCCAGCACCTGGTGCACGCCATGGCCGAGTTCATGGGCGAGCGTCATCACGTCGCGCGGCTTGCCCTGGTAGTTCATCAGCACATAGGGATGCGCCGAGGGCGTGGTGGGGTGCGAGAACGCACCCGGCGCCTTGCCCGGCCGCACCGGCGCGTCGATCCAGCGGTCGGTGAAAAACCGTTCCGCGATCGCAGCCATCTCGGCGGAGAACCCGCGATAGGCCGTCAGCACCATCTTCTGCGCCTCGGGCCAGGCGATCGTGCCGGCCGCAGCAAACGGCAGCGGCGCATTGCGATCCCAATGCGCGAGCTTCTTCTTTTTGAACCAGCCGGCCTTCAGGTTGTAATAACGGTGCGACAGCCGCGGATAGGCTGCCCGGACAGAACCAACCAAGGCATCGACGACCTCGCGCTCAACGCGGTTGTTGAGGTGCCGCGAATCCGCAACATCCTGGAAGCCGCGCCAGCGATCGGAAATCTCCTTGTCCTTGGCGAGCGTATTGGTGATGAGCGCAAAGGTCCGCTCATTGTCCTTGAAGGTCTTTGCCAGCGCCTGCCCCGCGGCCTTACGCTTCTCGGGCGCGCGGTCCTGCAGCAGGTTGAGCGTCGGCTCGATCGCCAGTTCCTTGCCCGCGACCTTGAAGCGGAGACCCGAGATGGTCTGGTCGAACAGCCGGTTCCAGGCGGCATAGCCGCTCTGGGATTTTTCGTGAAACAGCTGCTCGACGCGATCCTCCAGCTGATAAGGCTTGTCCTTGCGCAGATCCTCGATCCACGGCCGGTAATGGGCAAGTTCCGGCGTCTGCAGCGCGCGCTCGATCGCAGCATCGTCGATGCGGTTGAGTTCGAGCGCGAAGAACAGCAGATGCAGCGATGCCGCCGTCAGCCGTTCGGAAATGTCGCCATAGAATTTGGAGATCACGGGATCGACGCTGTCGCCGGCATGAACCAGGCCGGCATAGGAGCCGAGCCGGCCGGCGAGATCGTCGATCGCCTCGTAGCGCCTGACCGCCTCGGCCAACCAAAGGCCGCCATCGTCGCGGGCAACGCCTTCTGCCAGCCTGGCCTTGTAATCCGCTTCAAACGCCACGGCGTCAGCATCCATCTTTTGCAGGTCACGCTGGATTTCGGGCGCGTCGAGACCGGCATAAAGGTCGGCGAGATTCCATTCCGGCAATTTGCCGGTCTTTGATCCGGCCTTGGATCCAGTTTTGGACTTGGCTGTGGCCGCCTTGCTGGCCGTGGCCGATTTGCGGAACGTCTTGCCGGCTCGGGATGTCGCAGATTTCACGCTCATGACACTTTCAAAATTGGGAGGTGATCCGGAAATGGGCTTGCGAGATCAGGCGAAAGCCGCGAGTTGCGGTACGAACTGAACGAACAGCTCTTCGCCCTCGACGAGCAGCGGCTCGAACTTTTCGTGGAACGTATTGCGGACAGCACAATACAACGTGATCGCACGCACCATGAGCCATGACGTCGACGGGACCGCGGCCTTGGCATGCAGCGCCACGAGATCGAGGTTCCGATGCTCGAACAGCAGCCGGCCCGATCCGTCTTCCAGGATGTAACGCCCACTGATCCGCGAGACGCACAATTCGCAGGCCTGATCCGGCAACGGTCCCAGCAGATAGAACTGGGCGTCGCCCTTCTCCGTCATGCCGGTTTCCCATTCGCGTCCGGTCCCCGGCGCCATCGCTGCGCCCAGCCCCGCGACAAGGGTCTTGAGTTCCTTTTCACTCCATTCGCCGCTGTCTTGTTTGCGCTCGAATGCAACCACGCTCATTTGTTTTCCGCTCCAAACAGCAACCGGTGCAGTTCCGGCTCATAGTACATTAACAGATGCCTAGCGAAGGCGGCCTGTTCAAGGCCCAACTCGCGAGCCCACGCGCCCATGATTTCGGTCGGAACGCGGCTGAACCCGTTCTCTACCTGCGAGATGAAAGTGTAGTATTTCAAGCCGAGGCGTGCCGCGAGATCGGCCTGCGACATTTCGGCATCCGCCCTTCGCAGCTTCAGCCAATCCCCAGCCAATTTGCGCAATTGCTTGGCATCCGGCGCGGCCTTGACCGGCGGCCGTTCAGTGAAAACGTCTTGATGTTTTGCACGTTTCATGATTACTAAACTAGCTAGAATGAATTGATGGGTAAGTCATGTTCCCTACCACAATTCCAGCTCGCGAATAAGAACTCCCATGGCCTTCCTGGACCGCAGTCACATTGTCCCGACGAGCGACCGAGTAGCCCGGGCGCGGGGCAAGGAGCTGTTCGCGGGCGTCTTGCTGGTAGCGCTGATCGCAGCGCTTGGAATCCGGAACGTGGTGCCGGCGGAAGCGCTGGCGCCCGCTGTCGTGACCCTCCTGTTTGCGATCGGCGCCGTAACGGCGGGGGTCGCCCTGATCTGCCGGCGCGATCGGTTCCGCATCATGTGGTTCGACCTTGCCGGCAGCCTGACGTTCATCGGCGTCGTCCTGTCCGTTTTGATCGAACCGGATCAATTCGTCAGGCTTTTCGCCCTCTCGGATCAACCTGAGTAACGGAAACGGTTTTCGCAGCCTGACTGCGTCTTTTTCTATGCACATCCAAGCCCGGGCCCCTCTGGCAGTTCACGCGAACTGCGATGTCGGATTGGACCTTCAACGGAGTGGCCCGGATGCTGGAACTAATCTCCTCCCAATCCCTGACGGCGCTTTTCCAGGTCGTGATGATCGACCTGGTGCTCGCGGGCGATAACGCGATTGTCATCGGCCTTGCAGCCGCCGGCCTGCCCGAGGGGCAGCGCAAGAAGGCAATCCTGATCGGCATATTGGCGGCCACGCTGCTGCGTATCGGCTTTGCCTCCGTGACGGTCCAGTTGCTGCAGATCATCGGGCTGCTGCTCGCCGGCGGCGTTCTCCTGCTCTGGGTATGCTGGAAGATGTGGCGCGAGCTGCAGTCACATCACCAGCATCGACCGACATTTCAGAATCTGTCGTCCGCAAGAACGATGGATGCCGCCGCCGCGCCCGTGCATCAGAAGACACTTGGCCAGGCTGTATGGCAGATCACCATCGCCGACGTCTCGATGTCGCTCGACAACGTGCTGGCTGTCGCTGGGGCAGCACGGGAACATCCGATGATCCTGATATTCGGCCTGGCGCTCTCCATCGCGTTGATGGGCCTCGCCGCCAGTTTCATTGCGCGCCTGCTGGAGAAGCACCGCTGGATCGCCTATGTCGGCCTCGCGATCATCCTCTATGTGGCCTTCGACATGTGCTATCGCGGCGCGCTGGAGGTGTGGCCCCACCTCAGCATCTAGCTGCTCCTCAACTTCGCCGTTCTCAACGATTAAGGGTGCGTTAATCGGCATCGGCGAAAGTGCCCCGATTCGGTACAATTCAGTAGCGTGCGGGGAGAGCCATGGCTGCCACCATCTTGATTGCCGACGATGACGCCGTTCAGCGCCGTTTGGTTGAAAACATGGTGCAGAAGTGCGGCTACGAGGCTCTTGTCGTCGATAGCGGAGATGCCGCGGTGGCGCTGCTCACCGCACCGGACGCGCAGGCGATCGACGCTGTGGTGCTCGATCTCGTGATGCCCGGGCTGGATGGGCTCGGCGTGCTTTCAAAAATGCGTGAAGCGGGACTGAGCATCCCCGTCATCGTGCAGACCGCGCATGGCGGCATCGACAATGTGGTTTCGGCAATGCGCGCCGGCGCGCAGGATTTCGTGGTCAAGCCGGCCAGCTTCGAACGGTTGCAGGTGTCCCTGCGCAATGCGCTCAACACCAGCGCGCTCAAGGGCGAACTGCAGCGCATCCGCCATAGCCGCGAAGGCCGTCTCACATTCACCGACATCATCACCCGCAGCGAAACCATGGCAGCCGTGCTGCGCACCGCGCAGAAGGCGGCGGCATCGAGCATTCCGGTGCTGGTCGAGGGCGAGTCGGGTGTCGGCAAGGAATTGTTCGCCCGCGCCATCCACGGCTCCAGCGAACGCAAATCCAAGCCGTTTGTCGCGGTGAATTGCGGTGCCATCCCCGACAATCTCGTGGAATCGATCCTGTTCGGTCACGAGAAGGGCGCCTTCACCGGCGCCACCGAACGTCACACGGGCAAGTTCGTTGAGGCTTCCGGCGGCACGCTGTTTCTCGACGAGATCGGCGAGTTGCCGCTGGCGGCGCAGGTCAAGCTTTTGCGCGCGCTGCAGGAAGGCACCGTCGAGGCGGTCGGCGGCCGCAAGCCGGTGAAGGTCGACGTCCGCATCATTTCCGCGACCAACCGCAAGCTGCTCGACCTCGTGAAGAGCGGCGCCTTCCGCGAGGACCTGTTTTACCGGCTGCACGTGCTGCCGCTGACCATCCCGCCGCTCCGGATGCGGCGCGAAGACGTGCCGCATCTGCTGCGGCACTTCCTGGCGCGCTTCGCCGCCGAGGAGAACCGCACCATCACCGGCATCAGTGGCGAGGCCGTGGCCCACCTCGCGCAACTCGATTGGCCCGGCAACATCCGCCAGCTCGAGAACACGGTCTATCGCGCCGTGGTCATGAGCGAGAGCGACATGCTCGGCCTGTCCGATTTTCCACAAACCGTCGGCCAGGCCCTGCCGGAGGCCCAGCTCGCCCACAGCGAGCCGGTGGTCGTCGCGCCGTCGACGGCGCCCGCCATGGTTTCGGGTAGCGATATTCCGATTGCCCCGCTCGCGACTGCCGGCAGCCTTTCGATGCTGACCGCCACCGGCGAGGTGCGGCCGCTCGACGAGATGGAAAACGAGATCATCCGTTTTGCGATCTCGCATTACCGCGGCCAGATGTCGGAGGTCGCGCGCCGCCTCAAAATCGGCCGCTCCACGCTCTATCGCAAGCTCGATGAAGCTGCCGCCAACGACCCGGCAGAGGGCGGCGCGCAGGACGCCAATTGAGCGCTCGACGACCGGCGGGCGAATATGGCGCCCGCGTGGCAAAGATCGTGGCAAACCAACGACATCGGCTGGTCGGAAGCTTTCGAACCGTGGCTTGTCGGTGACAGACAAAGGGCGGGGGGCGTGGCAAAAACGCGCTACCCGAATTCAAAGGGTAATTTGAGGTCAGTTTGTCGTGAGTTGTCCCGCATGGCGCTGGCTGCATGATAGGGGCACATGTATCGTCTGCGTATGAATCGTGGCGTGCAGGCGTACGACTAGGAACCGATCGAGCCGGCGCTTTCCGCGCAAGCCGTGACGAACGATACCGAACGACTGTTCCATGCCGGGGCAGTTCGCCCAAGGGGGTGTGACGATGCGTGACTGTTCGATGAATCGTGCAGGATTTGACCGCGTGCTGATAGCCGTCGCGGCGACGTTCCTCACGGTATCCGCGACCTCAGCACTAGCGGGGCAGTCGACGACGCCGCGTGCCAGCGCCGCCGAGCTCGCGATCGACGCAGCAGTTCCGCGACCCGAACCCGCCAACGTTCCGCCCCCGACCATCGGCGACTTCAAGATGGACTCCACCGCCTCGGTGCCTGACCCGGCCAAGGCGACTGACAACAAGCCGGCTGAGATCAGCCCGGCTGCGAAGGCTCCCGAGCCGAAGCCTGCTGACATCAAGCCGGCCGATGTCGTCACCACGCCGGCGGCCCCTTCCAACGACGCTGCACCTGCGACTGCCGCCGCGCCCGCCGCCGAACCGGCCAAGGAGCCGGTGAAGGTCAGCACGGTCGCTCCGGCCGACCAGCCTGTCGCCGAGCGCCTGCGCGACATGATCAGCACCAAATCGCTGCGCTATTTCGATCGCAAGAACGAGCGTGCTGCGATCGAGAAGTTCTACTCGGCGCGGGACTACGCTCCACAGTGGACCCAAGCCGGCAAATTGACCGACAGCGCCAAGGGCGTGATCGCCCGCATGAAGGACGCGGCGTCCGAGGGACTCAATCCGGCCGACTATCCGGTGCCGGATTTTGCCGGCGCCGCTTCGCCCGACCAGCTTGCCGAAGCCGAACTGAAACTGACCGCGAGCATGCTCGACTATGCACGACAGGCCCAGAGCGGCCGGATGCACTGGTCGCAGGTCTCGGCCGACATCCAGTATCCCGAGCACCCGACCGATCCGGCGGAAGTGCTCGCCAACATCTCGACCGCCAAGGACGCGTCCGCAGCGCTCGACGGCTACAACCCGCCGCACAAGCTCTACAAGGAGCTGAAGGCCAAGCTCGCCGAGCTGCGCGGCCAGGGCGACGGACCGATGATCTACATCGCCGAAGGTCCGGCGTTGGCGTTCAAGGCCGCTACCAAGAAGCAGGGTGAAGTCGCGCCGGAAGATTCGCGTGTGCCGCAACTGCGCGCCAAGCTTGGCGTCGAGAACCCGGACGATACGCGTTACGACGCCAAGGTCGCGGCCGCCGTGCGCAAGTTTCAGGAGCATACCGATCTCAAGCCGACCGGCGTGCTTGACGACCGCACCGTGAAGGCGATTAACAGCCCGAAGCGCGACCGGCAGATCGATACCGTGCTCGTCAACATGGAGCGCTGGCGCTGGCTGCCGCGGCAGCTTGGGGCCTCCTCGATCGGCAATGCCTATGTCATCCTCAACGTGCCCGACTTCACGCTGAAGGTGATGCAGAACGGTGCGCAGGTCTGGACCACGCGGGTCGTGACCGGCAAGCCGGGCAAGCACGCGACGCCGATGCTGACGGAGACGATGAAGTTCATCACGGTCAACCCGACCTGGAACGTGCCGCCTTCGATCATCTACAACGAATACCTGCCGGCCCTGCAGCAGGATCCGACGGTGCTGCAGCGCATGGGCCTGCGGCTGGAGCGTAACCGCGACGGCAGCATCCACATTTCGCAGCCGCCAGGCGAGGCCAACGCACTCGGCCGCGTCCGCTTCAACTTCCCGAACAAGTTCCTGGTCTATCAGCACGACACGCCGGACAAGCATCTGTTCGCCAAGGAAGAGCGCGCGTTCAGCCATGGCTGCATGCGGGTCCAGAACCCGGATGTGTACGCCGCGACGCTGCTCAACATCACCATGCCGAACGAGCGCTACACGCCGGAAAGAATCCGCAGCATGTACGGCCGCAGCGAGATCGACCTGAAATTCCCGACGCCGATCCCGGTCAACATCACCTACCAGACCGCGTTCGTGGATGACGCCGGCAAGCTGCAGACCCGCAAGGACATCTATGGCCGCGACGCCGTGATGATCGGTCTGCTCAAGAACAGCCGCAGCAAGGATCTGGAGGCGATGGTCGCCCATGCGCAGCCGAGTTATTCACGCCCGTCCGGCTCGAGCCTGCCGACTGGCGTCAACTTCGCAAGCGACAACACCTCGTCCGGACCGTCGTTCTTTGAGCGCCTGTTCGGCGGACCGTCGACCGTCACGCCGCCGGCTCCCATTGGTCGCCGGCCCCAGCAGCGGTTTACCCGGTAATCCGGAGGACTACTGTCCCGGTCGGAATTTCCAAGCAAGATCAAAGAGATCGCCTCACCGGCGATTTCGTTTACGTTAACCAATAACCGTCTCGAATCCAGCACCGAGCACTTTTTCGCCACAGTCAGCAGGTTAGGTTAAGGCCAAGCTTGGGGGCGGGACGGTAAACCTCGGTTAACCATCCCGCATTTAGAAAGTGTTCACCCTCTTTTGCCGGGGTCTGCAAAAGAACACCGTGAACGCTCGTCGACTGGGTGGGCTTATACGTGCTGGCTGGTTTCGCGCGCCAATTCAATCCGCTTGCTTTGCCAAAAGCCGGATATCGGATCGGGCTAACTTCACTGTTGCTGCTCGCCGGAGCAGGCTCGGTGCATGACGCGACCGCACTGAACGAAACCCGCACCCTCTCCTTCCACCATACCCATTCCGACGAAGACCTCACCGTCACCTTCAAGCGCGACGGCCGCTACGACGAAGACGCTCTCAAGAAGCTCAATCACTTCCTCCGCGACTGGCGCAGCCAGGACTCCACCACGATGGATCGGCATCTGTTCGACATCCTCTGGGAAGTCTACCGCGACGTCGACGGCAAGAAGCCGATCCAGATCATCTCCGCCTACCGCGCTCCCGCCACCAACGCCATGCTCCGCCGCCGCTCTTCCGGCGTAGCGCGCTTCAGCCAGCACATGCTTGGCCACGCCATGGACTTCTACATTCCGGACGTGCCGCTGGAGAATATCCGCGCCGCCGGCCTCCGGCTGCAGCGTGGCGGCGTCGGCTTCTACCCGACCTCCGGCTCGCCCTTCGTCCATCTCGACACCGGCAGCGTCCGCCACTGGCCGCGCATGACCCACGACCAGTTGGCCCGGGTCTTCCCGGACGGGCGCACCGTTCACCAGTCCACCAGCGGACCGATGAAGGGCTACGAGCTCGCCCGCGCCGACATCGAGCGCCGCGGCAATGGCGACGACGCCACGACCGTCGGCAAGATGCCCAACCTGTTCGCGGCCCTGTTCAAGGGTGGCAAGTCGCAGTCGCAGGAAGAGGATGACGAGGCCGGCAGCGCTCCCGTCAAGAATGACAAGCCCGCTCCGGCCAGCGTAGCGGCCGCGAAAACCGCCGATCCCATTCCGACCCCGCGCGCGAAGCCGGCCGGCGCGACCATCCAGCTGGCCTCGGCCGACGCGCAGATCGTATCGGCGTCCAAAGCCAAGCCGGAACCCAAGCCCGAGTCGAAACAGGTCGCGCAGGCTTCCGCCGACAACGCCGAGCCGAAACCGCAGACGCCGGCCGATATCATCAATTCCCGCGGATTCTGGGATGACATCCCGCCTGCAGCTAACCAGGCCAGCCCCGCGCAGGTCGCGGCGCTGCGCGCACGCCAGATGCTCGCGGCCGCCACCGATCCGCAGCCGACCGCCAGCGTTACCGACTCGTTCAACAAGGCGATGGCCTATGCCCCGGCGGCTACCTCGCCGGTCGATCGCGCCAACGTCGTCGCCGCCACCGCGGCGATCCCGCGACCCGCCCGCCCGACACGCAATGCTGGCGCCGCCGCGACCGAAATCAATACCGTGGTCGCCAAGGGCCTGCAGGGTCAGGACAGCATGGTCTCGACCTCAAACCGTCTCGCCGCGGCTCAGGGCAACAGCATCTGGATGCGCGTCGTGATGCTGGCGCCGAGCGCGAGCAGTGCGATGTCGACGACCGTGCTCGGCGACACCGAGATGACCCAGATGCGCGGCCACTTCATCAAGCCGCAGGCTGCGATCGCCATGACCTTCTCGGATGATCCGATGATGGGCATGACCTGGGATCGCTTCTCGGGATCGGCGACCGCACAATTGCCGACACAATCGTTCGTGCTGCGCACCGCCGCGCTGCGCTAAGCGCGGACCCTTCTGCTTCAGCAAACCTAGTGCCGTCCTCACTTGACGCGAGGATCTGCAGCTCGACGTCGTGAGCCCAGTGTCGTGCGGCCGCCGGGTGGATGGAGCGCGAGGCTTCGCGCCTCACAGCATCCCAAGTGCCTGCATGTAGGTTTCCAGGATGGTCTCCTGCTCGGCGCGCTCGTTGGCGTCCTGCTTGCGCATGCGGATGATGGTGCGCAGCGCCTTGGTGTCGAAGCCGTTGCCCTTGGCCTCGGCATACACGTCGCGGATGTCGTCGGAGATCGTCTTCTTCTCTTCTTCCAGACGTTCGATGCGCTCGATGATGGCCTTGAGCTGGTCTTTGGCAAATCTGTGCGCGACGTCGTCCTGGACGGCAGCGGCGGTGGAGGTGGCCATCGGATACTCCTGAATGGAACTGATGGGTGATGCTGAAAGATCAAGCGCCGCACGCGTTACCGCGCGGCGCTTTTTTCGAGGGTGACCCTCAAGATTGGGGAGCCCTGCGTCAAGGCAACATCGTGCTCATCCACAGAGCGCCCACAGGAGATGAGGGCACCCCCGTTGCCACCTCACGGCCGGCTTGACCCGGCCACCCACGTCTTCCTTGCGTTGATTCTGTTCAGACGTGGATTCCCGCGATGAGGCCGGGCTTGGCGGACGAATTCGGAATTATCGCACCAAGGAGTGAGACCGCCTCAATGCCCGGTATGAACCTTCTTCATCGCGGCCAGCTGTTCCGGGGTAGCCGCACCCTGGTGTTTCGCCTTCCACTCCTCGTAGGGCATGCCGTAGACCGCCTCGCGGCTCTCGTCCTTACTGACGGCGACTCCCTTGGCGTCGGCTTCTTCCTTCATCCAGTTGGACAGGCAGTTGCGGCAGAAGCCGGCCAGATTCATCAAATCGATGTTCTGGACGTCGGTGCGGTCGCGCAGATGGCCGACCAGGCGCCGGAAAACGGCGGCTTCCAGTTCCGTTCTGGTTTTGTCGTCGATTGTCATGGTCTTTGGTCCTGCGTGATACGGGGCCCAGCATATTGATATCAGGTGGGAATTGTCACAGATTTTGCCATATCTGAGCGCAAAAGTGGCGTTCGCACGTGGAGTCCCGGTTTCCCATAGCGCGGGAAAGGTATTCCCCGGTCGTTGACAGGTCCCGCCGGGTCACGCGAAATCTTCAATGATTTGATATAGCTTCGCTGCATGACCGGAAAAAAATCCCGCCGCTTGTCCTCCCGCCCCGCACGCATGACCGCCGGCCTGATGCCGATGCTCGCGTTGGGCGCGGCCTGCCTGTGGAGCAGTCCGGCGGCCGCCGATTTCCGGCTCTGCAACAACACTTCCAGCCGCGTCGGCATTGCGCTCGGCTACAAGGACGCTGAAGGATGGACCACCGAAGGCTGGTGGAACGTATCATCGCGCAGTTGCGAGACGCTGCTGCGCGGAACACTTGTCGCGCGCTTCTATTACATTTACGCGCTCGACTACGATCGCGGCGGCGAATGGTCGGGGCAAGCCTTCATGTGTTCCCGTGACAAGGAATTCACCATCAAAGGAACCGAGAACTGCCTGGCGCGCGGCTACGACCGCACCGGGTTTTTCGAGGTCGACACAGGCGAACAGCGAGCGTGGACCGTGCAACTGACCGAAGCCAACGAGCAGCCCGCGCAGCGCGTGCCGGGAATTCCGGGAACAGTCGGACCGGGCGGCCCGGGCGGCCTGCCCGGCCTGTCCAATCCGCCGAGCGGACCGGGTCTGCCTCCAGCCCCGGCGCCCAAGCAATGAGACGGCTCCGTCGCATCAAGATTCTCGCAACCCTCGGCCCGGCATCGTCAGACAGCGCGATGATCCGGAAGCTGTTCGAGGCCGGCGCGGACGTGTTCCGCATCAACATGAGCCACACGCCGCACGACAAGATGCGCGAGCTGGTCACCACCATCCGCAATGTCGAGTCGAGCTACGGCCGCCCGATCGGCATCCTTGTCGACCTGCAGGGACCGAAGCTGCGGCTCGGCGCTTTCGCCGAAGGTTCGACCCAACTCAAGAACGGCCAGAACTTCGTGCTCGATTCCGACAAGACGCCGGGCACGAACGAGCGCGTACAGCTGCCGCATCCGGAAATCCTCGCAGCGCTGCGGCCGGGCCATGCGCTGCTGCTCGACGACGGCAAGGTGCGCCTGATCGCGGAAGAGACTTCGCCCGAGCGTGCGGTGACGCGGGTGGTGATCGGCGGCAAGATGTCCGATCGCAAAGGCGTCAGCCTGCCCGATACCGACCTGCCGGTGTCGGCGATGACGCCGAAGGATCGCGCCGATCTCGAAGCAGCCCTGGTCACCGGCGTCGACTGGATCGCGCTCTCCTTCGTGCAGCGCGCCGAGGACGTTCACGAAGCCAAGCGGCTGATCCGCGGCCGCGCCGCGGTGATGGCCAAGATCGAAAAGCCGCAGGCGATCGACCGCCTCGCCGAAATCATCGACGCGTCAGACGCGCTGATGGTGGCGCGCGGCGATCTCGGCGTCGAACTGCCGCTGGAGCGGGTGCCGAGCCTGCAGAAACAAATGACGCGGATGGCGCGCCGTGCCGGCAAGCCGGTGGTAGTCGCAACGCAGATGCTGGAATCGATGATCCAGGCGCCGGTGCCGACACGCGCGGAAGTCTCCGACGTCGCGACCGCCGTCTATGAAGGCGCCGACGCGATCATGCTGTCGGCTGAATCGGCCGCCGGCAAATTCCCGGTCGAAGCGGTCTCGACCATGAACCGCATCGGCGAGGAAGTGGAGCGCGATCCGACCTATCGCTCGGTGCTGTCGGCGCAGCGGCCCGAGCCGGAGAACACGGTCGGCGATGCGATCGCCGACGCTGCGCGGCAGGTCGCCGAAACACTGGAATTGTCGGCGATCATCTGCTGGACCGCGTCGGGTTCGACCGCCATCCGCGTGGCGCGCGAGCGGCCGAAGCCGCCGGTGGTGGCGATCACGCCCAACCTCGTAACGGGTCGCAAATTGTCCGTCGTGTGGGGCGTGCATTGCGTGGTGGCCGAAGACGCCCACGATCAGGACGACATGGTCGATCGCGCCGGCTCCATTGCTTTTCGCGACGGCTTCGCCAAGGCCGGCCAGCGCGTGATCATCGTCGCCGGCGTGCCGCTCGGCATCGCCGGCACCACCAACATGGTGCGGATCGCCAATGTCGAGCCGGAAGGCGGGGCAAAGAAGTGACGGCGAACGCTACGCCGTCACTCCGGGAGCACGCGTAAGCTCGAACCCAAATAGCGACGCTGATTACTGCAGCGTCGCGTCCAGCGTGATTTTGGTGTTCAGCAGTTTCGACACCGGGCAGCCGGCCTTGGCCTTGCCCGTAAGCTCCTCGAACGTCGCCTTGTCCGCGCCCGGGATCCTTGCATTCAGCGTCAGATGCACGGACGTGATCGCAAATCCATCGCCCTGTTTTTCCAGCGTAACGTCCGCCTTGGTTTCCATCTGTTCGGCGGTGAGCTTGGCTTCGCCCAGGATCAGCGACAGTGCCATGGTGAAGCAGGCAGCGTGCGCGGCGCCGATCAGTTCTTCCGGATTGGAGCCGGGCTTGCCTTCGAAGCGACTGGCAAAGCCGTAAGGGTAATCCTTCAACGCGCCGCTCTTGGTCGAGATCGCACCCTTGCCGTCCTTGATGCCGCCCTGCCATTTGGCAGATCCTGATGTCGTTGTCATCGCATGCTCCTGCTTACGGTTGGACCGTCGATAAGCCGCAGCGTGGCAAATGGTTGCGACGAAGTCGTGTCGTCAATGATTGAGGGCTCTCAAGCCCCGACCAGCGCCTTCGCCGGCAACACGGCCTGCACCACGAGGCCGCGGGCGCGGGCATCCATCACGCCGACGGCGCGCAGTGCCAATAACGTGACCGTTTGCACAGCGTCGCGCAGCTTCGCCGGATCGTCCAGGTTTTCCGGCGCCAGCGGGCCGACCAGCGATTCATGCAGCGCACCAAGCAGCGCGGTGGCGGCAAGCGCCGTATCCTGCGCCGGCAGATGGCCGGCGCGCACCGCCGCGTCGATCCTGGTGGCAATCTCGCCGGAGATTTCGCGGCGGCTGGCGAGCCGCGACACGGAGACGTCGACATCGACAGGCTCGGCAAGAATGCCCCAAGCGAGCTTGCGCTGCGACAGCACATGCACGGCCACGGTAGTGACGGCAGCGGCAAGCGCTGAGGACGGCCCCGGTGCCGCATCCGCCGCGCGGCGGATCGCCGCCAGTTCGTCGCGCGACACCTCGGCAATCAGTTCGGAAATCAGCTCGGCCTTCGAGGGGAAGTATCGGTAGACGGTGCCGGCTGCGACATTGGCGCGGACCGCGACGGGAGCGATCTGCACCGCTACCATGCCACCCTCGGCTGCCGCATCCCGGGCCGCCGCCAGAATGGCGCTACGCCGCGCCGCCAGCCGCTTCACGACCTGATGGGTTCGCCGATAGACCATGGCCGCGTCTTCCGTCCCCGGCGCGCCCTAGAGCCCCGTGGAGCCTGCCTGAACGCGCACAACCTTCAACATCTTGAGCGACGGGCAACAGCCGCCGCTTTGAAGAAGTGAACAACTATTCACGCCTGATGACAAGACAGATTTGCGACGCGGGGGGATGGTGAACACTTCACCAACTTCCGAAAGCCGTTTATGCGCCAGCCGCGACCAATGCCGGCGCCGACTCGTGCCGCCACCACGATCCGGCGCGGCGCATGATCAGTGCGGCAACGACAAGCGTGGCGCCAAAGCCTGTCGGCGTCCCCGTCAGCATGTAGCATCCGATCAGGACGGTGGCGGCGCCCAGCACCGGCAGTTCGTAAGCACGAAAACCGGTCTTCAAGCCGATGCGAACCAGGAAGGCGATCGGGATCGACAGCACCATCATGTCGTACATGAAGAGATAGGGCGTCGTCAGCAGCGTGCCGGCGGCAAGTGCCGCGGCCTTCAAGGTATAGGGCACACGGCTTCGCCAGATCAGCGCCATCACGACGGCAACGGAAGCAGTGAGAACCCACTGGAATGCCCAGCCGAGCGGTTCGCTGCCGCCGAAATAACGCACCAGTGCGAAGATGCTCTGCAACTTCCACCATGGCGCCTTGCCCTCGGTCAGGAAGGCCTGCGAGAATTGCGGCATCCAGTGGAAGAATGCCAGCCAGCTGTCGATGCCGAAGGCGAGCCATGAAGCGAACGCCATCACGACGGCGGTGATGCCGGCGCTGACGAACACGCGCCACTGCCCGGCCACGATCAGCGCGATCGGAAACAGCAGCCCGTATTGCGGCTTGTACGTCAGCAACCCGAGGCAGATGCCTGCCAGCACCGGCCGTATCGGGATCAGGTAAAGCGTGCCGCCGATCAGCGCCGCGGTGAGAAATCCGTTCTGCCCGACCAACGCGTTGATGAACGCGATCGGAATCGCGAGTGCGAGCAGATAGCCGAAAGGACGGCCGACGATCGCGCGCATCACGACAAGAAAGGGCAGGAAGCTGACGGCGGCCCAGCCGATATAGGCGAGCTGATAGGGAAGTTTCGCCAGCAGGGATGCAACGAACAGAAACGGCGGTGGATAATGCCAGGCAAAATAGCCGACGAAATCCTGACCGAGTTTTGCGACCTCGACCTGCTTCTGGATGTCCCAGTCATAGGCCTGCGCCGGATGGCCATCGAGCACGAGGCGGCCGGCAGCCCAGACGTTGATGAAATCGGTCGGGATGCCGAGCCCGTTTACGTCGTAAACCCACCAGTGCGACGAATAGGCCACCGCACAAAGCGACACGTTCACGACCGCCAGCACCAGGCAGACCCTGACGAGCCAATCGGGAATTGCGGTTTGCGCCGACGCGGGCTGAAAGGTGGAGCGAGAGGCGGCCATGCGGGATCCTTGCTCGCGCGCCTGTTGCAAAGCGCACGCCTCCAAGCAATAGACCGGGCTCAATTGAGGAAATCTTAAGTTCTACCGCGGCATCGCCGGTTTTTCCTGTCGTCCCTGCTAACGCAGGGACGACAGGAGCGCGTCGCGAGCCCTACTCCCAGCTCAGCGCGCCGCCATTCTGATATTCGATCACCCGCGTCTCGAAGAAATTCTTCTCCTTCTTCAGGTCCATTGCCTCCGACATCCAGGGAAACGGATTCTCCGTCTCGTCGAACACCCGCTGCAGCCCAAGCTGCGCGCAGCGGCGGTTGGCGATGAAGTGCATGTAGCTCTCGCACAGCGCCGCATGCAGGCCGAGGAAGCCACGCGGCATGGTGTCCCTACCATAGGCCGCCTCCAGTTCAGCCGCCTCGCGTATCATGCCGCGGACTTCGTCCTGAAACGCCTTGGTCCACAGCTGCGGGTTCTCGATCTTGATCTGGTTGATGACGTCGATGCCGAAGTTCAAGTGAATCGACTCGTCGCGCAGGATGTACTGGTACTGCTCGGCGATGCCGACCATCTTGTTGCGACGGCCAAGCGAGAGGATCTGGGCGAACCCTGTATAGAACCACATGCCCTCGAAGATGACGTAAAAGGCGACGAGATCGCGCAAGAACGCCTGGTCAGCTTGCGGCGTCCCGGTCTTGAAATCGGGATCGTCGAGATGCTGGGTGTGCTTCAGCGCCCATGCCGCCTTGTCGGTGATCGAGGGCACCTCGCGATACATGTTGAACAGCTCGCCCTCGTCGAGACCGAGGCTTTCCACGATGTACTGGAAGGTGTGGGTATGAACCGCTTCCTCGAAGGACTGCCGCAGCAGGTATTGCCGGCATTCCGGATTGGTCAGATGGCGGTAGATCGCCAACACGATGTTGTTGGCGACGAGGCTTTCTGAGGCCGCGAAGAAGCCGAGGTTGCGCTTGATGGCGCGGCGCTCGTCTTCCGTCAGTCCGTCGCGCGACTTCCATAGCGCAATATCGGCCTGCATCGAGACTTCGGTCGGCATCCAGTGATTGCTGCAGCCGGCAAGATACTTTTCCCACGCCCATTTGTATTTCAGCGGCAGCAGTTGATTGACATCGGCGCGGCAGTTGATCATCCGCTTGTCATCAACGGAGACCCTGCCGCCGCGGCGGTCGATCGCGCCGAGACCGGTTTGATCGGCCGCAACAGCGGTTTGCGTCAGCGAGGGAAGCGGCATCCGGCGCGCGGGCGCAGCCGGTTCTGACCAGTCGAGCATTGTCGTTTCCTTCTTTTTCTTCTGCTTACTGGCAGGCTTCACATTCGGGATTGTCGATCGAGCACGCCACCGCGCCCGACAGGTCGGGCGCCGTGACGGCGGATGGCACGATGACCGGCGCCCCTGCCGACAGCACGGGCGCGGCTGCAACGGCGTTGAGCTTGCCGTCAGTGCCGCGGAGTGTGGATTTTTCGACATGCGTCGCACTGCGCGAACGCAGATAATAGGTCGTCTTCAGCCCGCGCGCCCAGGCCAGCCGATAGAGCGCATCGAGCTTCTTACCGCTAGGGTTGGCGATATAGAGATTGAGCGACTGCGACTGGTCGATCCATTTCTGCCGTCGCGACGCCGCCTCGATCAGCCAGGCGCTGTCGATCTCGAAGGCGGTGGCATAGAGCGCCTTGAGGTCGTCCGGAATGCGGTCGATCGCGCCGACGCTGCCGTCGAAATATTTGAGGTCGTTGACCATCACCTCGTCCCACAGCCCGCGCGCCTTGAGGTCGCGCACCAGGAACTCGTTCACCACGGTGAAGTCGCCGGACATGTTGGATTTGACGTAGAGGTTCTGGTAGGCCGGCTCGATCGACTGCGCCACGCCGCAGATGTTCGAGATGGTCGCGGTGGGCGCGATCGCCATCACGTTGGAATTGCGCATGCCCGATGATTTGACGCGCTCGCGCAAGCGGTCCCAGTCGAGCGCCATGCCGCGGTCCATCGCAACACCGCCGCGGGCCTCCGCCACCAGCTCGATCGAATCGATCGGCAGGATGCCCCGGCTCCACAGCGAGCCGTCGAACGACGGATAGCGCCCACGCTCGGCCGCCAGGTCGACCGAGGCCGAAATCGCGTAATAAGAAATCATCTCCATGCTGGTGTCGGCGAAGGCGACAGCCGCATCGGAGGCCATCGCGATCCGCAACGCCTGCAGCGCATCCTGGAAGCCCATCAGCCCGAGACCGACCGGGCGATGCCGCAGGTTCGAGCGGCGCGCTTCCGGGATGGTGTAGAAATTGATGTCGATAACGTTGTCGAGCATCCGCATCGCAATCGTCACGCTGCGCTTCAGCCGCACCTCGTCTAGCCGCCCATCGCGCACATGGTTGAGCAGGTTGATCGAACCGAGATTGCAGACGGCGGTCTCGTCGTCGGACGTATTGAGCGTGATTTCCGTACAGAGATTCGAGGAGTGGATGACGCCGGCATGCCGCTGTGGCGAGCGCAGATTGCAGGGGTCCTTGAACGTGATCCAGGGGTGGCCGGTCTCGAACAGCATGGTCAGCATCTTGCGCCAGAGGTCGGTGGCGCGAACCTGCTTGAATACCCGGATTTCGCCGCGCGCTGCCTTGGCCTCATAGGCCGCATAACGTTCCGCGAACGCCTTGCCATACAGGTCGTGCAGATCGGGCGTTTCGTCCGGCGAGAACAGCGTCCATTCGCCGTCCGTCTCGACGCGCTGCATGAACAGGTCCGGCACCCAGTTGGCGGTATTCATGTCATGGGTGCGGCGTCGGTCGTCGCCGGTGTTCTTGCGCAGGTCGAGAAATTCCTCGATGTCGATATGCCAGGTCTCGAGATAGGCGCAGACCGCGCCCTTGCGCTTGCCGCCCTGGTTGACCGCGATGGCGGTATCGTTCGCGACCTTGAGGAACGGCACCACGCCCTGGCTTTCGCCGTTGGTGCCCTTGATGTGCGCCCCGAGCCCGCGCACGCGGGTCCAGTCGTTGCCGAGGCCGCCGGAATATTTCGCCAGCAGCGCGTTGTCCTTGACCGATTTGAAGATGCCGTCGAGATCGTCGGCAACGGTGGTGAGGAAACACGACGACAATTGCGGCCTCAGCGTGCCCGAATTGAACAGCGTCGGCGTCGAGGCCATGAAGTCGAACGACGACAGCAGGTCGTAGAATTCGATGGCGCGCGCCTCGCGATCGATCTCGCGCAGCGCAAGGCCCATGGCGACACGCATGAAGAACGCCTGCGGCAGCTCGATGCGGTTGCCGCGCTCATGCAGGAAATAGCGATCGTACAGCGTCTGCAGCCCCAGGAACTGGAACGCCAGATCGCGCTCCGGCTTCAGCGCCGTGGCGAGCTTCTTCAGGTCGAACCGCGCGAGATCGGGATCGAGCAGCTCGGCCTTGATGCCGGTCTTGATATAAGCCGGGAAATACTGGCCGTAACGCTCGGCCATGTCGGCCTGAGAGGCGTTGGTCGGCACATCATGCACATAGGACAGCACCTCGGTGCGTAATTTGTCGAGCAGTAGCCGCGCACTGACATAGGCGTAGTTGGGCTCCTGTTCGACCAGCGTGCGCGCCGCCATTACCGAGGCCAGCGCCAGTTCGTCCTGACTGATGCCGTCGTAGAGATTGCGGTGCGTTTCCGCGAGCACGGCGACAGCATCGACAGCGTCGAGACCGGCGCAGGCTTCGTTGACGATCAGCGCCAGCCGCGCATTGTCGAGCGGCGCCTTGCTGCCGTCGGTCAGCGTCACGTTCAGGGCGGGACCGGCGGCCGGCTTGACGGATTTCGCGGCTTCCTGCTCGGCGCGTTGCCGGGAGCGTTCGTCGCGATAGAGCACGTAGGCGCGCGCGACCTTGTGGTGCTCGCTACGCATCAAAGCCAGCTCGACCTGGTCCTGCACGTCCTCGATATGAAAGGTGCGGCCCTCGCTCATCCGGCGCGACAGCGCGCCGACGACTTCAGCGGTCAGTTGCTCGACGATTTCGTGCACGCGGCGGGAGGCCGCCGCGCCATGCCCCTCGACCGCGAGGAACGCCTTGGTCATTGCGACCGAAATCTTGCTGGCGTCGAATTTCGAAACCGTGCCGTTGCGGCGGATCACCTGCATCGGTGGTTGCGCGTCCGGTGCGACAAGCGATTCGGGACGCAAATGGATGAACGGAACGGCGCTGGCTTCGCGATCGAGAGAGAGTGACATCAAGAGACCCCGTGATGTTGTTGGGGCTGGATGTCAGGAAGACGCTGCTTCAAATGCACGGACGGAAAACGCCCGGCATGAATCTGCAAGCGCCGCCGGGACACCCCGCCCGTGGACGTTTTCTGGTGTCGCGGCAGGTCTCCTGGCTCACAGGTCGCCGTTGTCCCCTGTCTTCCCAATGCGATGCCGCATCAGTGACGTAAGATTCGGAAACAACTCTCTGCTTACAGTTGCGGGGGCAGCGCCGGATTCTCGCGCTCGTTTGCGCGATCACCGGCTTCCCTCTTAGCCACCAAATCTTGCGATCTGGCGGACCGTGACGGCTACATGTGGGGATATTCGCTACAAGGTGTCAATGGCCCATCGATAATATCCGCACGAAATTCACATCAGTGGGTGACGTGGCGTGCGCCACGCCCACCCCACGGCGGTCGCTTATGTTCGTGAGCTGCAGAAAGGAGAGTAACGAATGCGCTTCTGGATCCAATGCACAGGCTTCGAGACGGGGCGGCCCATTCACATCAACATCGCGCTCGTCGGGAGCATGTCGCGCGACGGCGAGCGCACCGTGCTTACCTATGTGGGTGACGGTCAGACAATCGACGTGGCGGAGACACCGGAGCATATCCTCGAACTGCATCTCGGCCCGATGGGAAAGGTGTGAGACGCGGGCGCATCTCAATTACCTGTCTGCAATTCCCCGAACCGATCCCAAGTCTTGCCGTTGAAGCGCATGAACTGCATCTGGTCGACCGGCACGTGGTCGGTGGGTGAGGTATTGACCTTGATGCCGGGCAGCAGCATCGGCAACTCCAGATCCTTGATCGAATAGGCTTGCTTTAAAATGTTCTCGGTCGACAGATCGTTGCCGCAGGCTTTCAACACGGCCTCGAGCACCATGGCGCTGTTGTAGGCGTTCACATAGTTGGTGTCGTGCTGGTCGCCGTCGGGAACGTATTTGGTCATGAATTCCCGCCATCCTTTGACGCCCGCGTCGTACTTCCAGGCGGGATCGTCCGGGTCCTTGACATAGGCGGTGGAGAGAATGCCCGTGCCCGCTTCGACGCCTGCCGGCTCCATCACGGTGGAAATCCACACCGCGACGTTGGAGAGGAACGTCATCGGCCGCCAGCCGATCTCGAACGCCTTGCGGATCGACTGTGCGGCGAACTTTGGCGTGGCCGCGATCACGAACACGTCCGCACCGGACGCCTTCAGCTTCACGATCTGGGAGTCGATGGTCGGATCGGAGATTTCGTAGGTCGCCGCCGTGACGACGGAATCGTATTTCTCGCCGAGCACGTCCTTCAGCCCCGCCAGATAGTCGCGGCCGAAATCGTCGTTCTGCGAAATCACTGCGAATTTGGCGTTCGGGTTCTTTGCTAGCGCGTAGCGTGCGTACAGCCGCGCTTCGTAGCGGAACGGCGCCTGCACGCCCACGGTGGCCTGCGGAAATTGCGCAATATCGGCGAATTTAGAGGCGCCGGAGGCCAGGAACAGTTGCGGGATATTCTTGCTCTGCAGGTATTTCGCGATCGCGGTGTTATGGGCGGTGCCGATCGAGGAGAAGATCAGTGCGACCTCGTCGCTCTCGACCAGCCGCCGCGTCTGCTCCACCGTCTTCGGCGGCGCATAGCTATCGTCGAGCGAGATCAGGTTGACCTTGCGGCCATTGATGCCGCCGCGCTCGTTGACCATCTTGAAATAGCCGACCTCACCCTTGCCGAGAGCGCCAAACGCCGAGACCGGCCCGCTATAGGGCATCGTCTGGCCGATCTTGATTTCGGTTGCGGTAACGCCGCGCATTTCGGCCGACATCGCGGCGGCAGGCAGCATCAGACAAGCGACGGCGCCCAGCGCGCCAACTCCCGTGACGAAACGCATCGGCTTCCCTCCCCCTGTGTCGTCAGCCGCGCTCAAGGGCGCGCGGAGCGGCCGGTATTTGTTCCGGCGGGTGGGAACATGCCATGACGCCGCGACAGACGCCAATCCTAATCATGAAGGCGGACGCAGGCTCGGCGGAGCCTCACAGCCGCTTCGCCGTCACCGCATTGGCCATCAGCGACTGAACGCTGGTCCGGTGAAACGGCACAATGAAGAACAGATAGATCTTGCCGGCGAGATTATGCACCAAGCAGATCGTCGAGACGACGACGCTCTCCGCATCGCCCTCCTTCAACCGAAGCACGGAGAGCCTGAAGTCGAGATGCCTGTTGTTGCGGCCCGCGACAATCTCATCATCCCCGATGAAGAAAATCGGCCACGGACCGATCTTGTCGCCAACGCGGTAGCTTGCGTGTATCGCGGGTTCGAGAATTTCGGCCACCGTTGGCGCTTCCAGTCCAAAGCATCGGGCAATGGCATTGCGAGTGATCAGCAGGGCCTTCATCCAGCGCGGCGTATGCCCGAACAGGGCAAAGAAGATCTCAACGATTGTCAGTCCCGGGCGCGCCAGAGGCACGCGGTAGGAATCGTGGAAATACGCCTTACTGATCGCGTCGTTGCCCAGCGCACTCGTGGAGGGAAGTTCGCATTCGACCACATGCATGCCGAACTCCTAGGGACCGAAGCAGAAAAAAGAACGGGCGCATGATGCGCCCGCTCCTGACTTAGTCCGATGACAATCCGGCGCCTTACGCCTGCGGCTGCGGCTCCATGCCCGGATCGGGACGCGGGCGCGGCTTGCCGGCCGGCGGCACGGCGGAGGCGCGTGGCGTGCTCGGCTCCAGCACCGATTCCCGGTTGGGCTTCTTGCCGTTGAGCAGGTCCTGAATCTCTTCACCGCTCAGCGTCTCGAACTCGAGCAGGCCCTTGGCCAGGGTCTCGAGGTCTTCGCGCTTCTCGGTGAGGATTCGCGTAGCTTCGTTGTAGCCCTCTTCGACAAAGCGCCGGATCTCGGTATCGATCTTCTGAACCGTGGCTTCCGATGCGTTCTGGGTGCGGGAAACCGACATACCCAGGAACACCTCGTCCTGGTTTTCGCCGTACGACACGGTGCCGAGCGCTTCGGACAGACCCCAGCGCGTCACCATCATGCGCGCCAGCCGCGTCGCCTGCTCGATATCCGAGGAGGCGCCGGACGTGACCTTCTCCTTGCCGAAGATCAGTTCTTCCGCGACGCGGCCACCCATCATGATCGCCAGCCGCGACGTCATCTGCTCGAGCGACATCGACAGCTTGTCGCGCTCCGGCAGCTGCATCACCATGCCGAGCGCACGGCCGCGCGGAATGATCGTGGCCTTGTGGATCGGATCCGTCGCGATGACGTTGAGGCCGACGATGGCGTGGCCGCCTTCGTGGTAGGCCGTCAGCAGCTTCTCTTCCTCGGTCATGACGAGCGACTTGCGCTCGGCGCCCATCATCACCTTGTCCTTGGCTTCCTCGAACTCGGCCTGCGTCACCATGCGCTTGTTGCGGCGCGCGGCGGTCAGGGCGGCTTCGTTGACGAGGTTCATCAGGTCGGCGCCCGAGAAGCCCGGGGTGCCGCGCGCGATGGTCTTGAGGTTGATATCCGGCGCCAGCGGCACCTTGCGGACGTGAACCTTGAGGATCTGCTCGCGGCCGACGACGTCCGGGTTCGGCACCACCACCTGGCGGTCGAAACGGCCGGGACGCAGCAGCGCGGGATCGAGCACGTCGGGACGGTTGGTCGCCGCGATCAGGATCACGCCTTCATTGGCCTCGAAGCCGTCCATCTCGACCAGCAACTGGTTGAGCGTCTGTTCGCGCTCGTCATTGCCGCCGCCGAGGCCGGCGCCGCGATGACGGCCGACCGCATCGATTTCGTCGATGAAGATGATGCAGGGCGCGTTCTTCTTGGCCTGTTCGAACATGTCGCGGACGCGGGAAGCGCCGACGCCGACGAACATCTCGACGAAGTCAGAGCCCGAGATCGTGAAGAACGGCACGTTGGCTTCGCCCGCGACCGCACGCGCGATCAAGGTCTTGCCGGTGCCGGGAGGGCCGACCAGCAGCACGCCGCGCGGAATGCGTCCGCCGAGGCGTTGGAATTTGCCGGGGTCGCGCAGGAATTCGACGATCTCCTGCAGGTCCTGCTTGGCTTCGTCGACGCCGGCGACGTCCTCGAAGGTGACGCGGCCATGGGCCTCCGTCAGCATCTTGGCGCGCGACTTGCCAAAGCCCATCGCCTTGCCGGCGCCGCCCTGCATCTGGCGCGACAGGAAGATCCACACGCCGATCAGCGCGATGAAGGGCAGCCAGGAGACGAGCAGCGAGACGAACCACGGCACGTTGTCGCCAGGCGGCTTTGCCGTGATCGAGACCTTGCCGTCATACAGCCGCTTGACCAGCGTCGGATCGTTCGGCGCGTAGGTCTGGAACGAGGAGCCGTTGGTAAAGGTGCCGTGGATATCCGGCCCCTGGATCACGACGTCGCGAACGCGGTTCTGATCGACCTCGCTCAACAGCTGCGAAAACGAGATGTCCTGCGAGGACGTGCGCTGACCCGGATTCTGGAAAAGCGTGAAAAGTGCCAACAGCAGCAAGACAATGATGACCCAGAGGGCGAAGTTGCGCAGATTGGCGTTCATTGATCTTCCTTCGTG
>Ga0268266_10001437_pt1 | contig 28363 bp, 28 predicted proteins | sample KBSS13metaG_FD_190356 | JGI IMG/M metagenome (GOLD analysis project Ga0268266, IMG submission 190356) | Switchgrass rhizosphere microbial communities from Kellogg Biological Station, Michigan, USA - KBS S1-3 metaG (SPAdes) (version 2) | ecosystem: Host-associated > Plants > Roots > Rhizosphere... | reverse complement strand
AGGCACAGAGCGAGAAAGAAGGTCACATCTTTGCTGAAGGTGTGCTTGAGATTCTTCCTGATGGCTACGGCTTCCTTCGTTCTCCCGATTACAACTATCTGCCAGGTCCAGACGACATTTATGTTTCACCGTCCCAGATTCGCAAGTTCGATCTAAAGACGGGCGACACGATCAGCGGCAATGTGCGACCGCCGCATGAGGGCGAGAAGTACTTTGCCCTGGTCAAGATCGAGGCGATCAACTTCGAGTCTCCAGAGGAGACACGCAACAAGATTCTGTTCGACAATCTGACCCCGCTTTACGCTGAGGAGCGCGTAAAGATGGAAACGGTCCGTGACAATATCTCTGGCAGAGTAATGGACCTGCTGACCCCGGTGGGCAAGGGACAGCGCGGCCTGATCGTAGCTCCGCCGCGTACCGGCAAGACAATGCTGCTGCAGGCCATTGCCAACTCCATTACGTCGAACCACCCCGAGGTTGTACTGATTGTTCTTCTGATCGACGAGCGTCCGGAAGAAGTAACGGACATGCAGCGTTCGGTGAAGGGCGAGGTTATCAGCTCAACCTTCGACGAGCCGGCGGCGCGTCACGTGCAGGTGGCCGAGATGGTGATCGAGAAGGCGAAGCGACTGGTGGAGCACAAGCGCGACGTGGTGATCCTGCTGGATTCGATTACGCGACTGGCGCGTGCTTACAACACGATCGTTCCTCCGAGCGGAAAGGTTCTCTCAGGCGGTGTGGATTCGAACGCCCTGCAGCGTCCGAAGCGTTTCTTCGGAGCAGCTCGCAATATTGAAGAGGGTGGCTCGCTGACCATCATCGCTACGGCCCTGGTGGACACGGGTTCAAGGATGGACGAGGTCATCTTCGAAGAGTTCAAGGGTACCGGCAACATGGAAGTGATCCTGGATCGCAAGCTTGTAGACAAGCGCGTCTTCCCGGCGATCGACATCCAGCGTTCGGGCACCCGTAAGGAAGAGTTGCTGATTCCGAAGGAAGATCTGCAGAGGATCTGGATTCTGAGAAAGGTCCTGAATCCGCTTTCACCGGTTGAAGCGATGGAGCTTCTGACCGATAAGTTGGCCAAGACCAGAAACAATCAGGAGTTTCTGCACAACATGAGCTCGATCTAAACCGGATTGCTGGTTTAGAGAGCTTGCAAGTAATCACCGGGTCCGGGTGGTGCTGGTCCGGTGACTCAGGGGCGCAATCCTACGGGATTGCGCCTTTTGAGCGATTAGCGAGAGATTGGTTGACCATTGGGTGGGCCTGGTCAGCATGCGAAGAGAAATTTCTCCCGCAGAAGAGGAGGGGCCGTTAGCAGCCTTTTTTTGAGTTGGTGATATCTAAGTTAGAAGCAACAAGAACTGCCTGCTCTGGATCCCTGTGGAGTTTGCCATGATGCATGGTTCTTATAACTACTATGTCGTAGCACTTTCTCTGCTGGTTGCGATCTTCGCGTCGTATACCGCTTTGGATCTGGCCGGTCGAATTCGTTCGATTCCAGAGACAGCCTCGAAGAAGCGTTTTCAGTGGCTGCTTGGTGGCGCCGCATCGATGGGGCTCGGTGTCTGGTCGATGCATTTTATCGGCATGCTGGCTTTCCGGATGCCGATTGCGCTGGCATACGATCCATGGATCACGATTTTTTCCCTGTTGATTGCAGTCTTTATCTCTGGGTTTGCTCTTCATATAGCCACACAAGATCGTCTGAGCCGAGAGCGGCTGGCTGCGGGCGGAATTCTGATGGGGCTGGGTATAGCTGCGATGCACTATACCGGAATGGCTGCATTGCAGATGCGACCGGAGATCACTTACAAGCCCGGGCTGTTCTGGGTATCGGTTGGAATCGCGATAGCGGCTTCATGGGCGGCTTTGTGGATTGCATTTACCCTTCGGGATGGAAATCAACGTTACGTTTTGCTGAAACGATGCGGCGCTGGTCTGGTGATGGGACTGGCCATTGCGGGGATGCACTACACCGGGATGGCTGCTGCGATGTTTCACGAAGGTTCGGTGTGCGGCGCGGCCCTGAAGGTCAGTACGACGTGGCTGATCTTTACGGTTACTGGTTCCACGCTGGGCGTACTTACGGTGACGTTGATCTACTCCATGCTGGATGCGCGCTACGATCTTCAGACGTTCCGGTTGGAGGCTTCCATAGAAGAGGCACGGCTGCAGGCTTCGCTGGCGCGCGCAAATGAGCGTCTGTTGGTGATGGCGACGGAAGACACACTGACGGGATTACCCAATAGAAGCTCCTTGATGGAGAGGCTGGAACAAGCCATTCGGACTGCGCGGCGAACAGGAAATCATTTTGCCCTGATGTTTATGGACCTGGACGGCTTCAAGACGGTGAACGATTCTCTTGGTCATACGGCAGGAGACAGATTGCTGAAGGCGTTCTCGCGGCAACTGGTGCATAGCGTGAGGCATGAGGATACGGTGGCCAGGCTGAGCGGTGACGAGTTTGTGGTGCTGCTGGAACGATTGAGCGCACAGCAGGACCTGGTTCCGATTGCGGAAGGAATTCTGGACAGGATGCAGCAGGAGTTTGTGATTGACGGAACTCCGCTGCGGGTGACGGTTTCGATTGGGATTGCCACGTATCCCCAGGATGGCGAGACCGTGGAAGATCTGTTGAAGAATGCCGATACGGCGATGTATGACGCAAAACATCATGGCAGGAATACCTTTCGATTTTTCCATGCGGATATGAGCGAAGCTGCTGCAAGGACGCTGGAGATCCATCGAGGACTGGCAGAGGCACTGGAGAAGAACTATCTTTCGCTGCAATTTCAGCCGAAGTTTCGTGGATCCAATCGAGAGATGGTTGGTGCGGAGGCGCTGATCCGCTGGGAGCATCCGGAGCTGGGGGAAATTCCTCCACCAGAGTTTATTCCTGTAGCGGAACGGACGGGGCAGATTGTGCCGATGGGAAACTGGGTGATTCGGGAGGTGTGCCGCCATATCAACCGGTGGAAGCAGGCCGGGCTTCCTCTAGTGAAGATTGCAATCAACCTATCGCAGGAGCAGTTGCAGAGACCGGACTATGTCGACCACGTGCTCGAGATAACGAGAGCGGAGGATGTGGAACCGGAATGGATTATGTTCGAGATCACCGAATCGATTGCCATGCGCAGTCCTGAGCTAACGACGAGTATGATCGAGCGCTTCCAGATGTCGGGGTTCGATATTGCAGTGGATGACTTCGGAACAGGATATTCCAGCCTGGCCTATCTGCAGCAGTTTCGCGTGAAGCAGTTGAAGATCGATCGCTTCTTTACCGATGGATTGGATCGCCACGGGCGGGAGGGAGTTGCGATGGTGTCGGCCATTATTGCGCTGGCGCACGCGCTAAACATGGTGGTCGTGGCTGAAGGCGTGGAGACGCAGACACAGTTGACTCAGCTGAAGGACCTGGCATGCGATCAGATGCAGGGGTTCCTGCTTGCACCTCCGTTGACAGCGACAGAGTTCGAGCGGATGTTGCGGAGATACTCCGAGGATGTGGAAGATGCAGGCACGAGACTTGCGCGCGATGTACGGAGATTTGACTCAAGAGACCGGTGGGTGTCTGAAGGTGTAGATGTGAACTAAAGGACGGATGTTCCTTTCGTTTTAGCGAAGCCCCCCAGAGACTAGAAGAAGCTCGCCAGTTAGCCAGCGCGCGTCGTCGGAGGCGAGAAAGACGGCGACCGAAGCGATGTCGGAGGGCTGACCGGTGCGGCCGAGCGGAGTGATGGCTTCGCGGTTGCGCTGCCATTCACCACCGATGAAACCGATGGTGTGGGTGCCTTCAGTCTCGACCAGGCCGGGATTGAGGGAGTTGACGCGGATGTTGCGTGAGCCAAGCTCTTTTGAGAGCACGCGGGTGATGGAGTCGACCGCTCCTTTGGTGGCGGTGTAGATGGCGCCGTTGGGTGGGTTGGTGGAGGTGACGGATGAACCTATGTTGATGATGCTTCCACCAGAGGCGCCGAAGAGCGTGACGGCCTCGCGAGTGGCGAGCAACAAGCCAAGGACGTTCGTGCCGAACTGACGGTGATATTCGTCGGTGGTGAATTGTTCGATGGAAGTGAAGCCGTAGACTCCAGCGTTGTTGACGAGGATATCGAGACGGCCGAAGGTCTTTTTGGTTTCGCTGAAGAGGCGGAGGACATCGACTTCGGAGGCAACATTAGCCTGAATGGCGACTGCACGGCCTCCTCTCTGCGTGATGGAGTCGACGACTTTTGCGGCATCGCTAGCGCTAGAGGCGTAGTTGACGACGATGGATGCTCCCTCGTCTGCGAGAGCGCGGGCGATGGCGGCTCCTATGCCTTTCGAGGCGCCCGTAACGACGGCAATCTTGTCTTTAAGTTGTTTCATGTTGGTTTGCTTGTATCCCGATTTGGCTCACGGAAAAAAGAGATGAGACGCAGACGAACTGCGCCTCATCCGTGAGTGGAGGAGAGAACTTAGCGAAGGCCACCGGAGGCTACTACATGCTCGCCGGTGAGCCATCCTGAGTCGGAGGATGCGAGAAAGACGGCGATCGGCGTGATGTCGTCGGGCTGCGCTATGCGTCCGAGTGGAGTTTGCGCCTCGAAGCCTTTCTGGAAGTCGCTTCCGAGGATTCCCAGAGTGTGGACGCCTTCGGTTTCGACCATGCCGGGATTGATGGAGTTGACGCGAATCTTCTTGGGGCCAAGCTCTTTGGCGAGTACGCTGGTGATGGAGTCGACGGCTCCCTTGGTTGCGGTATAGACCGAGGCCGTAGGAACAGCGAGCGAGGTCGCAGCTGATCCGACGTTGATGATGCTTCCACCGTTATCACCAAAGAGCTTCACGGCTTCTCGCGTGGTCAGGAGTAGGCCGAGCACGTTGGTGTTGAAGTGGAATTGGTAGTGGTCTTCTGTAAATTCTTCGATAGGCGCGAACTGATAGACTCCAGCGTTATTCACGAGGATGTCCAGATGGCCAAAGGCCTTTTTGGTTTCGGCGAAGATGCGCTGGACATCGGCTTCTTTGGCGACGCTTCCCTGGACCGCTATGGCTTTGCCGCCTGCCTTGGTGATCTCGGCGACAACCTTTTCTGCACCCTCTTTGCTGGAGGCATAGTTGACGACGACCGAGGCTCCTTCTTTGGCGAGGCCCCTGGCAATGTCTGCTCCGATCCCTTTGGACGCTCCGGTGACCACTGCAACTTTTCCTTTAAGCTTGCTCATCTCTCTCCGACCTCTCTTCTTGCCGATAATTCGACAATCGTCTAATTGATGTTGGGCGGAGATAAAAGGATTCGGGCGACGGTTGTAAAAGTAGCCGCAAATTTCGGTGTGGTCTATGTGAAGAAACACGGTGGTTTAGAAGGGACTCTGCTCCCGAGTGATGGCGGACCCATGAGCATTGATTCAGAGAGCCCGGCTTCTTTTCGGGAGAAGCGCTGGCAGTTACGGTGTGTGGAGCGACGGCATCGCGATCTGGGCAGGCTCACAAAGAACATAGGGGATCTCTTTTGGAGAACCCAGAGTTCGATTCAAAAAAACGGAATAAAAGGCGAATATCTTGGTTATCAACTTCGAGTGCACAAATTCGAGGGTTCCATCACTGGCGGATTGCTGGTGGAGACTTTCTCCTGTCTGAATGCCCCCCTCATTCATCCTCGTAATGCGTCGGAGTGCAGTCGATGAACACGTTGTCATCACAGGATGTTCGTTTGCAGGTATTCGCTACTAAGGGTTCCGCGCGTTCCCGAGCAACTCGAGCGCCGCACACTTTGAGATTCCTGGTTGTTGTTGCTGGTGCGTACGGAGGATCCGGGGTTTGTCCTGATCAATAGATACCGTACAAGCTCGGCAATGTTTCCTATGTCGTCCCGCGAGGAGATGCGAAAGGGTCGTGTGAAGGGCGCCAAGGTTGTGTTCGCACGCACCTACATCTCCTCTGCGAAGGGAGAACAGAAGACACTCAAAATCGGCTACAGCTACGACATTGTTGTCTATCTGAATCGACAGAAGATTTTTTCGGGGAAGAATGCTCTGTCGTATCGCGGAGAGGGGGCGTTCGGTACATTCGGCGTTGTCGACCAGGTCGATGTCCATTTGAACCGGGAGACAATGAATTGCTGGTGGCGGCCACGGAATACAACGGACGCTGGGCGTTCCAGTGTGAGCTGCCGCCAAACGATTCGAAGAGTCATGTCGGGAGTTCCAAGTCGTCTCCAAAGAAATAGCAGCGATCTCGGAGGCGAACTTCGAAGCTGACCTGCGAAGAGGTTATTTCACGAGGTGGGCTTCAAGAACATCGAGGAACTGAGCGAGCCATGCGGGATGGGCCGGCCATGCGGGGCCGGTGACAAGCTTGCCGTCCGTGATGGCCTCGGTGACCTCAAGGGAGACGAAGGTTCCTCCTGCCAGTTCGACCTCGGGAGCGCAGGCCGGATAGGCACTTAGACGTTTACCGGTAAGGACGCGGGCTGCGGCGAGAATCTGAGGGCCGTGGCAGAGAGCTGCGATGGGTTTACTGGAGCTGTCGAAGTGACGGATGATTTCAAGCACACGCGGGTTGAGACTCAGATATTCGGGAGCGCGGCCACCGGGCACGACAAGGGCGTCATAGTCCTCAGGTCTGGTGTCGTCGAAGGTGGCGTTGAGAACGAAGTTGTGGCCCGGTTTTTCGGAGTACGTCTGATCGCCTTCGAAGTCGTGGATGGCGGTGCGGACACGGTCTCCGGACTTTTTACCAGGACAGATTGCGTGCACGGTGTGGCCGACCATCTGGAGGGCTTGGAAGGGAACCATGACCTCGTAGTCTTCAACGAAGTCTCCAACGAGCATGAGAAGTTTTGCCGGCTTGAAGGGAGAGCGATGGGAGGGGGACATGGAAGCTCCTTTAGGAAGAGGCATCAGTAGCCATTGGCGACAAGGTACTGCTCGGTGAGGACGAAGTCACTGGAGCTTTCGCCCTGACGCTCGGCATATTTTCCAAGTACGTCGACTTCGATGTTGAGCGGGTCTCCGTGGGAAAGGGTGCGAAGGCTGGTGGCCGCATAGGTGTGCGGAATAATTGCAATCTCCACCTCGTTCCCGCGAATGGAAGCCACCGTGAGGGAGATTCCTTCGACGGTAATGGATCCTTTTTCGACGACGTAGCGGGTAAGTTCGCTGGGGATAGTTAAGCGCAAGCGATAGTCGGTGGTTTCAGTATCGGGAGTGAGCGGCTCGAGAGCGAGGAGCGTACCGGCGGCATCGACGTGGCCTTGAACGACGTGGCCTCCGAGTGGAGAGCCAGCGGGCGTAGGAAGTTCGAGGTTCACGATCGTCTCAGGCCTGAGTCTGGCGAGCGTAGTTCGGGCGATGGTCTCCGCAGCGAGGTCGGCGGAAAAACGAGGGGGAAAAGCAAACGGCTCGATATCGATCGCGGTGAGACAGACTCCGCTGACGGCGACGGAATCGCCGGTGGACAGTCGACTGATGAGCTGAGTGGATGCGCCGATCGTGATTCGTGTTACTCCGGCTTGCGGGGCGACGCTGAGGACGGTTCCAGTGGTTTCGATCAGGCCGGTAAACATATCTACAGGGTAACGCGAAGGTCGGCTGCGAGGACAGCGGAAGCGGCGGCGCGTTCCAGGTCTAACCGCCGCTGGGCAGGGTAGAGCCGGGCGGCCTGAGCTCGGGGTGGCGCCTGAGAAAGTCTGCGGCGAGCGGACAAACAACGTCGAGACGGAATTTGTTGTCGCGTGCATAGTCGAGCGCAGTGCGCACGAGCACTCCTGCGATGCCTTGTCCGCGAATGGGGGATGGGACCTCGGTGTGGAGCAGGGTGATCCAGCCGCGGTCGTCGGTCTCGAACTCAAGGTATGCGACGTGGCCGCTTTCTTCGTACTCGAATCGACTGCGGGTGACTTTGGTGGGGTTGCTCATAGAATCTCTCAGTTTCCCATCATAGTAGCGAAGCCGCGCCGATTCTACGCCCAGGGATCGCGGAGATAGCCCGCAGTGCGAAGATCGGGCCCAAAGGCGGTGTGGGTGGTGCGATGGAGGCGTTGCTCGACTGCCGAAGCCGAAGCGATGCCGTCGGCGAAGGGAAGAGCATGATCGCCGAGCTCTATGGGAGCTTGAAAGAGCACCACCTTGTCGACGAGGTCCTGAAAAAGGAATGCACCGTTGAGGCGGGGGCCGGCTTCGAGGAGGACGCTGAGGATCTTTCGCTCCGCGAGTTTTGCGAGGACAGAAGAGAGAGCGAGATGGCCTGCGTGATCTGGGACGATCTCGACTTCGACACCGTTTCTACGGAGTTCGTCGATTTTTTCGACCGGCGCGGCGGCGCTGGTGATCAGGAGCAGGTCGCGGTCGATGGAGCGAAGAAGCTGCGAGGTGTCCGGGATGCGCAGGTGAGTATCAAGCACGACGCGGAGGAGGGGCCTGCGTCGGGGCTGGTTCGTGCGGTCGGTCAGGAGGGGATCATCGGCGAGCACGGTGCCGATGCCGGTGAGGATGGCGTCGGAGGCGTGGCGAAGTTGTTGAACTTCATCGCGTGCTGCGGGGCCAGTAAGCCAATGCGGCTGATTGGGTAGGCGCGATGAAGACGGAGGAGCGAGCTTACCGTCGGCAGAGAGCGCTGCTTTGAGAGTGACGAAGGGAAGTGTGGTGCGAATGAAGTGAGCGAATGCATCGTTGAGGTCGCGTGCCTGTTGCTGCAGCACGCCAACGGAGACCTCTATGCCTGCAGCCCGCAGTTTTTCAAGACCGCGACCACTGACAAGGGGATTGGGATCGGCCGTAGCGACTACGACACGCGCGACACCAGCAGCTACGAGAGCGTCGGCGCAGGGGCCAGTACGCCCGTGATGACTGCAGGGTTCGAGGGTGACGTAGGCTGTGGCACCTTGTACCGGGAGTCCTCGACTAGCGGCCTGTTTGAGGGCGACGATCTCGGCGTGGTCAAAGTTGTCGTAGAGATGCGCTCCTTCGCCGAGAACTTGATCCTCGCGAACGATTACACATCCAACATAAGGGTTGGGGCTTGCGAGAGCGGTTGTCTCTGCAGCGAGACGAAGGGCCCGCTCCATGGAGAGCTTATCGGAGGACGCCATCCTGTTCAGGATAGCAGTGGTGTGCAGGAGACTTGTCAGCCGACAAGAGAGTCGATGAAGGCACCGCTGTCGAAGGGGATGAGGTCGTCGATCTTCTCACCGATGCCTGCGTAGAGGACCGGCAGCTTGAGTTCGGTGGCGATGGCGAGAACGATGCCTCCCTTGGCGGTGCCGTCGAGCTTGGTGAGAACGATGCCGGTGACGCGGGCCGCTTCGGTGAAGAGGCGAGCCTGCTGCAGGCCGTTCTGCCCGGTGGTGGCATCCATGACGAGGAAGGTCTGATGCGGCGCTCCGGGGACCAGCTTTTCGGCGGTACGGCGCATCTTATCGAGTTCTTTCATCAGGTCGGTCTTGGTATGCAGGCGTCCAGCGGTGTCGGCGATAAGAACGTCGGTGGATCGGGCTTTTGCGGCGGTCAGTGCGTCATAGAGCGCAGCGGAAGGGTCGCCGCCCTGCTTGGTCTTGATGACGGGAACATCGGAGCGCTGCGCCCAGACCTCCAGCTGTTCGATGGCAGCGGCTCGGAAGGTGTCGGCGGCGCAGAGCAGGACGGTGCGGCCCTGCGAGCGAAAGAGGTTGGCGAGCTTGCCGGTCGTCGTGGTCTTTCCTGTGCCGTTTACTCCCACCATGAGGATGACCTCAGGGGGAGCGGAGGGGTGCTGGATGGGGCGTGCGACGCCATCGAGAATTTGACGGAGCTCGGCTTTGAGGATGTCCCTCAATTGGGCTCCGCTCTCAATGCCTGTGCGGAGAGCCCGCTGCCGGAGATTCTCCATGATGATGGCTGTGGTTGTGGTGCCGATGTCGGCGGCCAGTAGACGAGGCTCAAGATCATCGAGCGAGGCCTGATCGACCTCACGGGTGAGAGCTACGACTGAACTGATCGATTCGGCGAGCGACTCGCGGGTGCGTGTGACCGCCTGCCTCATGCGGTCGAAGAGGCTTAGTTTCGGCTCCTCAGGAGCCGGGGTCTCGGGCGATTCAGGTTCGGCCGGACGTTTTCCGAAGAGAGAAGAGAAGACCATGCTGCATCCAGTCTATCGCTTCGGAGGACTGCTCCGGGCAGGGCTAACCCGCTGCCGGAGACTGGATCACAAGGCTGGAGCTGGGATGGTTGTCCTGAGACTGAGGAACCATCTTGTGACCTTTTCCTCGGATCAGCACGACGGCTCCGATCAGAATAATGATCAGGGCGATTGCCGCGAGGATCACCACGGGGAGGAAACGCGAATCTCCCTTCCGCTCCTCGGGAGTGGGATCGTTGCGGGTGGGCTGGATTTTTTCCTCTTCAGAAGCCGCAGATCTGCGTGTTGGATCCATAGAATCAGCCATGGAGAGTTAGATGCAGGGAGCGGCTCAGGCGTGGTGTAAGGTTTATTGCTGCTCGTCACGGCCGGGCCGGGACATGAGATCGCGAATCGCGTCGCTTGGCACTTTATTTTGGTGGAGGATAGCGTCGACCTGTTCCGTGATCGGCATCTCGACGCCGTACCGCTTGGCGAGACCAAGCGCGGCTGCGGTGGAAAGGATACCTTCGGCGATTTTGCCGCCCATCCCGGAGAGGATGGTGTCGAGCTTGTGTCCACGGCCAAGTTCGACGCCAACGGCGCGATTGCGGGAGAGCTCGCCGGTGCAGGTAAGGATGAGGTCGCCGACCCCGGAGAGTCCGGAGAGGGTTTGGCGACGGCCTCCGCAGGCGACGGCGAGTCGTGTCATCTCTGCGATTCCGCGAGTGATGAGGGCCGCGGCGGAGTTATGACCGAGGTTGAGGCCTTTGACCACTCCTGCTGCGAGTGCGATGACGTTCTTGAGCGCTCCACCGAGTTCGACGCCGGTGACGTCGTCGTTGGTGTACAGGCGCAGGGCGGGTGAGGAGAAATCGCGCTGGATGGTCTGCGCGAGGCGAATATCGCTGGAGGCAGCGACGATCGCCGTAGGGCTGCCGGCGGCGACCTCTTGAGCGAAGGAGGGGCCGGAGAGGACCGCGCAGGGATTGCTTGTAATCGATGCGATGACCTGGGACATCCGCAGATAAGAGTTTTCTTCTATGCCCTTGGAAGCCGAGAGGATGATCTGATCTCGAGTCAAGGAAGGCTCGATGCGCGTGATGACAGAACGAACATGCTGGGACGGCACCACACAGACGATAATGTCCGCTTCGGAGACGGCGTCACGAAGATCGTTCGCGACGTGGACGTTGACCGGGAGGATATAGCCGGGAAGGTAAGTGAGATTCTCTCCAGCTTCGCGCAGCTGCTCTGCCACAGAAGAAGAATGCGACCACAGACAGAGATGGTGCCCGTTGCGTCGCGCCAGGGAGATAGATAATGCTGTACCCCAGGCCCCAGCCCCAAGAACGGTAATACGGCTCAAGCAACCACCTTTCGGGAACCGAAACGATGCTCTGTACCAGCGAGAAGACGGCGAATATTTTGAGAGTGCTTCACGATGACAATGAGCGGGATGAGGATGTAGCAGGCGACGACAATGGGTGAACGTACGGGGGCATTCGGCAGAGCGAAGATGGGAAAGAGAGCCGCTGCCAGAATAGAAGCCAACGAGACGTAACGGGTAAACAGTACGACCACCAGAAAGATTCCCAGAAGATAAAAGACGATGGTGAGAGGCACGAGCGCGAGGAAGACGCCGAGTGCAGTGGCGACTCCCTTGCCTCCGCGGAAGCCCAACCAGACCGGGAAGCAGTGGCCGAGAACTGCGGCAAGCGCAGCAGCGGCGGCGACGTCGTAGGCCTGAGGGAAACCGTAGGGTTCGGCGATATGCTGAGCGATGACGACTGCGAGAAAACCCTTCAGAGCGTCGAGTACGAGGGTAAGGATGCCCAGGCCTTTTGCTCCTGAGCGGGCGACGTTGGTGGCTCCGATGTTGCCGCTGCCTGTCTTTCGTATGTCCTCATGCCGGAAGATGCGGACCAGCAGATAGCCGAAAGGAATAGAGCCAAGCAGGTAAGCAAGCGGGATGGAGATCAGCCAGGGAGTCATGAAGGTACAAGGTTGAGTTTATCAAGTTGTGCCCTGTGGGTAAGCGAGACGAAGGTGTTAGAACGTTACTGTAGGGTCTGCCGTATAAACTCAAGGGCATGCTGGGATGACCACCAACGGATATAGTCCCGATCGCCGGTGAGATTGAGCTCTTTAACACGGGTCTCACGACCGTCAGCCAGACCGATGTAGACGAGTCCGATCGGCTTTTCCGCATCCGGTCCGCTGGGAGCGCCACCCGGCCCGGCGAGACCTGTGATCGAGATGCCGAGCGAAGTTCCGGTGCGAGCACGAATGCCTTCCGCAAGAGCGCGAGCCACTTCGGGACTGACGGCTCCATGAAGATCGATTGTCTCTTGCGGTACATCGGCAAAGAGCATTTTGAGTTCCGGTGTGTAGACGACTGCTCCTCCAACAAAGGCGCGTGAGCTGTTGGGGACCGAGGTGAGACGTTCGGCGAGCAGGCCTCCGGTGCAGCTTTCAGCGACAGAGAGCGTGAGATGCCGCATCTCGAGCATCAGAAGCACGACCTCTTCCAGATTTTCGCCGCAGGACGAGAATATGGCATCGTCCATCTCGGCTTCGATAAGACTGGCCAGCTCATCCACTCGAGCCTGAGCTTCCGGCAGAGTCGGCTTCGTGGTGGCGAAGTGCAGTGAAATTTCGCCATGTCCTGCCAGAATGGTGGTCTGGACGTCGGAGAACGTGTTGTAGATCGGAGCCGTGCGGGCATCGACGACTGACTCCGGTATCAGCGCCATCCGAAGGACCCGTCGTGCGAGACGCCGGCCAGGAAGGATCGACGCGAGCAGAGGCTTCGCTACCTGCTCGAATAATGGTTTGAGTTCTCGCGGCGGCCCGGGAAGGAGAAGGATGATCTTCCGGTATTCTCCTACGACCGTATCGAGCATCTGCCCTGGAGCACTTCCGTTGGCGTTGGCCAAGACGACGGCGCCTTCGAGGACATCGGCCTGTTTCGCATTGTTCGGAGGCATCGAGATTTTACGGGCGGCGAAGCGTTTATAAAGAGCCGTAAGGATCTCGGGGTTGCGGTGGAGTGAGATACCAAGCCCTTCCGCAGCAGCTTCACGCGTGAGGTCATCTTCGGTGGGACCGAGACCTCCAGAGAAGATCACGATATCGGCACGAGAGTATGCAGTCTTCGCGGCGTTGGTGAGGTGTTTGAAGTTGTCGCCAACGATGGTTTTGAAGGCGACCTCGATGCCGAGGTCGTTGAGCTGCGCTGTGAGAAAGAGGGAGTTGGTGTCCTGCCGATGCGGAGTAAGCATCTCGGAGCCGGCTGCGATAATCTCTGCGATCATGTGACGATCTAAAGTCCTCTCACGTCCGCGAGCATTTGGCGGACACAAGGCATACAGACAAAAGCCTCATCCTTCATCATAGTGATTTTCGCGCCGGGAATGTTGGTTTAAGCGGGCGAGAGAACACGGCGGAAGGTCAGATTGATCCTGTATGTGCCGGTAAGAGGATGAGAGCCTTCGGCGATGGGGGCGACCCCGTGATAGATGAGGCGAGCCGGACCTCCCCAGACGAGGATGTCGCCATGTTCGATACGAATACGCCGGGGCGTGTCGGCGCGTTGCAGCGTGCCGAGCAGGAAGGTGGCAGGAAGTCCCAGCGAGACCGAGACGATCGGATGGCTATAGTCCTTCTCGTCTTTATCCTGGTGGAGCGAGAGACGGGCGCCGACGGAGTAGCGGTTGATGAGACAGCTGTTGGGGGTGAAGCCCGGAAATCCACTCGCCGCGGCGGCTCGCCGGGCAAGGAAGAGCAGGGAAGAGTCCATGGCCGGCCAGGGAAGGCCGGTCAATGGATCGAGTGTCCGGTAGCGATATCCGGTGCGGTCCGTGGTCCATCCCAGAGAGCCTGTATTTGTCATTGCAACCGACATGGTGTGACCGCTGGGAACAACCATCTGACGAAAAGGTGCGATGTCCTCGACGGCATGGATCACCTTGTAGAGCGAGGCTGCCTCCTCACGGCAGAAGGCGCGGAGAAGCGTGACGCCTTCGGAGAGGAGCTTCTTCGCGGGGAGCACCGGCTCAGGCCAGAGTCTGTCGCTACTGTGCGTCATGAAAGATGACTCCAAGGGTGAAGCGCTGGCCGGAACGAATGGGGCTGACGCCGTGGCGCATGGCCACTCGATAGATGCCGCGAGTGCCACGCTGAGGTCGATGATTCACTGCGAAGAGAACGGCATCTCCCTGATGCAACGGGACGACAGAGACGCGGGACTGCATGCGCGGCCGCTGTTCGGTCAGCACGAACTCTCCTCCGGTAAAGTCACGGCCGGGCTCGCTGAGCAGGAACGCCGCCTGGATGGGAAAGACAAGCTCACCATAGAGATCCTGGTGGAGACAGTTGTAGTCGCCTTGTTGGTACTTGAGCAACAAAGGTGTCGGACGTGTCTGTCCAGCCTGATGGCAGAGCTGCTGGAACTGGCGATGTTCAGGCGGATAGGTGGCTGAATTGCCCAGCGCCTGATTCCACTCATTGGCGATGGAAGCGAGCCGCGGGTAGAGCGCGTCGCGAAGCTCCTGAATGAGCGGGGGAAGGGGATATCCGTAGTACTGGTACTCTCCGCGCCCGAAGCCATGGCGAGCCATCACGACGCGGCTGCGAAACTGCGAGGGTTGCTCGTAGGCTTCGGCGAGCTCGTTACATTCTTCCTGAGAGAGAAGGGAACCGATCTGTGCGTAACCGTTCTCGCTCAGCTCTTTTGCGATGCGAGTCCATTCCAGGGAGGCGATCTTTTCTGTTGGGTTCATGACCTCTAATGTCGTCTGAACTGTGAGACGCGACACTCCGGTTTGTATCACCAAAGTAAGATGGCAGCCTGCAATGACAGGCTGCCGTCGGAGTGTTGCGCAAGAGAGAGTTAAACCTTTGGAGCCCAGCCCTTCTCGTACTCACGATCCCAGGACTTCATGGCTTCGGCATCGTTGAGAACCTTGCCTGTGGCTGGATCGAGCGTGAGACCACGATTCAGCTTCCAGGCCACGTTAGAGAGTTGCAGCATGGTTACGGCTACGTTGCCGACCTCGATGGGAGCATTCAGCTTTTCACCCTTCTGAATTCCGCCGATGAAGTTAGCAAAGTGCATGTCGGTCATGGAGTCGGCTCCGACGAGATCAGCCGCGGCCGAGGACTTTCCTACTTTGAACTCGCTGACCTTCGTTCCTTTCAGGTCGTAGACCTCGTAGCCTCCGCGATCGACGACGACGGTTCCGGTGGTTCCCATGATGGCTGAGCCGCGGTCACGGTCATAGAACTTCATCCCCTGACAGCACTTGCCCTCCCAGGAGATCATCTTGTCGCCGTAGTTGAACTCGGTGATCAGCGTGTCGTAGAACTGCCAGTCGTCCTTGAAGTGGTAGCGACCGCCGCGAGCAGCGACGTGAGTGGGGTAGTCGACTCCGAGGAGCCAGCGGCTGACATCGATCTCATGCGTACCGTTGTTGAGTGTCTCGCCTGTGCCCCAGTGCCAGAACCAGTGCCAGTTGTATGGATGGTAGTTGTCCATGTAGGCCTTGCGTGGAGCCGGGCCCTGCCAGAGGTCCCAGTCGAGCGTGGCTGGCACGGCGACGGGCTTCCCTTCGCCGATGGACTTGCGCGTGTTGCTGTACCAGGCCTTGGCGTAGTACGGACGGCCAACGAGGCCCTCCTTGATCTTTGCGGCGAGCTCGATGGTGTGCGGTGAGGAGCGCTGCTGACTTCCCATCTGCACCAGCTTCTTGTACTTATCGCGTGCGGCCACCAACATTGCGCCTTCGCCCGGGTTATGGCTGCAGGGCTTCTCGACGTAGACATGTTTCCCAGCTTCGAGCCCGGCGATCGCCATGGGAGCGTGCCAGTGATCGGGAGTCGCGATGGTGATCGCGTCGACGTCCTTGGACGCGAGGACCTTGCGGAAATCCTTTTCGGTCGCAGATTTGTAACCGAGAGATGCCTGGGCTTTGCCCGCAAACTTTTCGAGGATAGGCGTATCGACATCGCAGACATGTGTGACACGCGAGCACTTCTCGTTCGCCTTGAGGGAAGAGAGATGTGCATAAGCGCGGCTGTTGAGTCCAATGACAGCAAAGTTGACGCGATCGTTGGCCCCCGCAATCTGGGCATAGCTCTTCGCGTTGGTGCTGATGGCGGCACCGGCGGCTGTAACCGCGAGTGTGTCTAGAAATGCGCGTCGGGTGATCACGTTCATCTCCTCCTGAGGAGTTAGTTCGGCCTTTGAATCAATTGGGTAATAAAGTGCCCAGCAGCTTCAAAGGCGATGCGAGATAAATGTACACGAGCGAATAGAAGATGGGCCAGAGCTATGAGGGGAAATAGAGAGACGCACCCGGTGCAGGCGCGCCTTTCTGAAGAGAATGCATAGGGATACGGGTCAGAAGGATTATTCGATCAGCGAGCGGCCTTCAATGTCGAGCGCCACATGATAGAGCGCGTCGCGGGTCGCCAGAACGGCGCAACCATCTTCTACGAAGGCAAGGCCAACGAGATTGTTTCCAGAGATTGCGAAGGAGGCTTCACGGCCCGGCGTAATACGCACGATCCCTCGTTGGCCGCGAAGGCTGGCCGCGACGTAGAGGTTATCGTCGACATCAAAGGCCATTCCCTGTGCCCTGCCCAACCCCTGGAAGAATACAGAGATGTTGCCGTCGCGATCGACGGCGTGAATGGCCTGATTCGAGGAGGTAGTAGGACCGGTCACCAGCAGCACGCCCTCCGCATTGAAGGCGAGATGATAGGCGGAGATGGAGGGCTCAAGCGTCGCGAAGACAAAGATCTCCTGACTCGGACTGATCTTGAAGATGGTTCCGGAACGATCACCGACATAGAGATTGCCGTCGCGGTCAAAGGCAATTCCGGTGGCGATTCCCATGCCTTCGGCATAGGTCGAGATGGCACCGTCCGGCGAGACGCGGTAAACCGTGCCATCTGCGCGAGAGCTGACGTATAGAAAACCATCGCGATCGAAGGCAAGTCCCGTCGGATTCATCAGCTCCCGGACGAAGGGGACCATCTGGAAGTCACGTTGAATACGAAAGATTGAGACGGGCGTAGATTGGCCGCGAGAACCGGAGAGAGTTGTAAAGACCTGACCGCTGGCATCGACTGCCGGATTAGCTACCGGATGAAGATTCTCGGCCATCGGAACGGCGATGCGCACCAGAAGGGAATTTGAGGTTTCTCCGTTGCGATGCAGGACAAGATCACCGGAGATGCTGCCATCGGGCACGAGAACAGTCGCTCGCTCGGGACGGCTCAAGAGGACGGGAGCGAAGGTGTCTCCAATACTTGCATGAGGAAGACGTCCTACAGCGGGATCGAGATGAGTTCCCTGCAACTCGACCTCGCCTCCGGGCATGGCCGCAGGAGGCATAAGACGATTGAGATGCGGAGCGTCGGGCGAGTTAGGGTGAAAGAGGCTCATCGAGTCCTATAAGGGTAGAACGTTGGCAGAGCCAAGACAAGGATATCCCTCGTTGGATTAGAAGAAGAGGCGGATCAATTGTGCGCAAACAAGAGCAAGAATACCAGCGGCAACATCATCCATCATGATGCCTGTTCCCTCTGGCAGTCGCTCGAGCTGACGGACCGGTGGAGGCTTCAAAATGTCGAAGATACGAAAGAGCAGGAGCGAGATAGCAGCGTGCCGCCAGTCAGGCACGATCCCGATCAGGGCAATCAGCTGCCCCGCTGCCTCGTCGATGACGACGTGGCCGGGATCTTTGCGGCCAGACTCCCGCGCGACGATGGTGGACGCAGGAATGCCTATCAGGGTGACGACGATAGCCGCGATGAGCGTGGCTATTCCGAGTGTAAACGTTGAAAGCTGGAGAGCGTGTGCAGCGCCGTACCAGAGCAGAAGCGCAGCAATGGAGCCGTAGGTCCCGGGGCCGGGTTTTAGCAGGCCAGCGCCGAAGACAGTTCCAAGGGTCCATGCCCAGACGGTCTTTTTTTGTGAGGGTGGATGAATCTGTTGATCGGAGTTGGGCACTAGTTCACGTCGTCGTCGTTCGTAGGCTTGTCGCGATTCGAACGGGAGAGCTCTTCGAGCAGGTCGGGATCCTGGATCGGCGTCGAAACCTTGTAGTCACCCGAAGCCCATTTGCCGAGATCGAGCAGACGGCAACGATCTGAGCAGAAGGGGAAGTACTCGTTCTCGACGAGGACGACGTTTCGGCATGTCGGACAGAAGAGAGCTTTGGGCATCGCAGTATTGATTGTAAATCTGGGCAGGCATCCTTGTTTGAGGGCCCACCCAACACGGAAACTTAGACGATGGAACGGAGCAGGCCGCCTTCCGCACGCAGAGCAGCTCCATTGGTTGCAGCGGAGAGAGGGCTGGCGATGAAGGCCACGAGGCTGGCGATCTCATCGCTTTCGATCAGGCGTTGCAACAGAGAGCTCTGGCGATGCTTCTCGAAGAACTCCTTCTCTGCCTGCTCGGGCGTCGGATTCTTCGTGGTAGACATCTTCTCCAAAAATTCGACGATAGCTTCGGAGCGCGTGGGCCCGGGCATGATGGTGTTCACGGTGACGCCGGTGCCCTTGGTGAGCTCTGCAAGGCCGCGCGAGATGGCGAGTTGTGAGGACTTGGTGACACCGTAATGAATCATCTCGGGAGGTGTCATGATGCCGGACTCGGAGGAGATGAAGATGACGCGTCCCCAGTTGCGTTCGAGCATACGCGGAAAGTAGTGGCGCGAGAGACGGACTCCGCTGAGCACGTTCACCTCAAAGATCTTCAGCCAGTTAGCGTCGGTGATCTCTGCGAAGGGCTTGGGCTCGTAGATGCCGAGGTTGTTGATGAGGATGTCGGTGTCAGGGACCTGCTGAATGAGATCGTCTGCGCCGTCGCTGGTCCCCGGGTCGGCGACGATGGCTTTTACATTTGCGATGCCGGCGAGAGCGCTATCGAGCTTCTCTTTGCTGCGCCCTGGCACCGTCACGGTGACACCTTCAGCGGCAAGGGCTTTGGTGATCGCGAGGCCGATGCCTGCGGAGCCTCCGGTGACGATTGCGGTTTTGCCTTTGAGCTGCAGGTCCATGAATCATTCTCCTTTGAATCTCTCGTTAGATAGATGTCGAAATATCTGGATTGATTCTTTGGTCGACCAAACCTGTTACCAGACAATCGTTTCTTCATAAGGAATTGTCGGCGATGAAGAAAACAATCGTTGAGGCGATGAAGTACGTCTGATGATGGCCTGAATTGATTCAGGTAAGTCACTTACAGAAAGAGGAGTAACAGGAGAAGCAACTTGAAAATATTGGCTATCGGGTTTTATGTAGGTTTCAATGTCGTAAGAAAACAGCCCAGTTCTCGCGTTTCGGACGAATGACTTTAAATACCTGCTTTCTCGATGAGCTCCCTTCCAATCCGTAACGAATCGATCCAAATGATCGCTTATTGAATAGTCGCTCTTTGAGCGAAGTTCAGCGAAGTAGGCCGTAATTGTTCGAAGGTCATCGGCAGAACAACTTACAGTTGCCGGTATTTTTTTGAAGCCTCCGGTTGTGAAATGTCCGATATGACTAGCGAAGTCCATAGCGAACCAATCGAAATCGGTCCACATCTGCTCATCTTCGTTGACGGATATGTTCACTCGATGATGCGGGCGACTACGTCGTAGTCGTGGGACTCGGTGATCTCGGCTCGGTAGAAGGTGCCGGGGACGAGCTCTTCGTGCGGGCCGAAGTCGTTGATGAAGACCTTGCCGTCGATCTCGGGGGCGTGCTGGATGGTGCGGCCCTCCCAGAGGAGTTCGGTCTCTTCGGATTCGCCTTCGACCAGCAGGTCGACCTCGCGGCCTACCCAGTCGGCCTTGGCCTTCGCGCTGATCTTCTGCTGGAGCTTCATCAGCTTGCGGCGGCGGGCCTGGATGGTGCGCTCGGGGACCTTGAGTTCGGCATCGAGCTCGAAGGCTTTGGCGCCCTCTTCGTCGGAGTAGGTGAAGACTCCGAGCCAGTCGATGCGCGCGGCCTTGATGAAGGCTTCGAGTTCCTTGTAATCCTCTTCCGTCTCGCCGGGGAAGCCGACGATGAAGCTGGTACGGATGACGATGCCCGGGACGATGCGGCGGGCTTTCTCGATCAGGTCGAGGAAGATCTTTGCGTTGCCGCCGCGCTTCATCCGCTTGAGCACGGAGGCGCTGGCGTGTTGCAGAGGGACGTCGAGGTACTTGGCGATGTTGTCGTGACGCGCCATGGTCTCGAGCAGCTTCGTCGTCACCTTGTTGGGGTAGGTGTAGAGGAAGCGGAGCCATTTGAGGCCGGGCAGGACGGCGAGAGCTTCGAGGAGCTGGGCGCGGCCGTCGGTCAGGCCGAGGTCTTCGCCGTAGCAGGTTGTGTCCTGGCCGATGAGAGTGATCTCGCGGACGCCTTGCGCGATGAGCTTTTCGGCCTCGGAGACGATGGAGGACAGGCGGCGCGAGCGGAACTTGCCGCGCAGCTGCGGGATGATGCAGAAGCTGCAGGGGTGGTCGCAGCCTTCGGCGATCTTGATGTAGGCCGAGGCGCGCGGTGTTGCGAGGATGCGAGGCGTCTCGTCGGAGTAGAGATATTCGGGCAGAGCGGCGGTGGCTCCGTCCCAGCTGGTCCGGGAAAAGCGGCCTTGCTGTTCGCGGTGGGTGCCTTCGGCGCGGAAGGAGACCGCAGGTCCTTCGACTGCGGAACTCGCTTCGCGAGTTCCTTCGCTCAGGATGACACCTTGTTTGCTGCTGCTTATTTTCTGTTCTTCTAATTGCAGCTGGGCACCCTGCTCGGTGGGGTGCGAGTGCTGGTGGACGGCGCTGTGGGCGCGGCTGACCAGCCCCTGCGGCAGGATGTTGAACGGAGAGTCCTGCTGAGCGGCCGGTTTGGGGGCGAGTCCGGCGGCGGTGAGGATGGCCTCGAGCTCGCCGGTGCCGACGACGGCGTCGACTTCGGGGATGTTTTTCTGTATCTCGTCGCGGTAGCGCTCGACCAGGCAGCCGGCGACGATGAGCTTCTGGGCTCGGCCTCCGTTGGCCTGCTTATGCTGCACCATCTCAAGGATGGTATTGACCGACTCCTGCTTGGCGGAGTCGATGAAGCTGCAGGTGTTTACGACGAGGATCTCGGCGTCTTCGGCCGAGGGAGTCAGCTCGCCGCCGGCGGCGTGGAGCAGTCCCATCATGACCTCGGAGTCGACGAGGTTCTTCGGACAGCCTAAAGAGACGAAGCCGATCTTCGGTCGACCCGCGGTCGCGTCCGGGGAGGGGCTGATCTCGGTTGTGGCCGGGAGAGTCACAGTTCTTTAGTTTACCATTCTTCCGGCGTCCGGAAGGGGGACACCCCCTCCCCTATCTTTTTGCGCAAAGTATTGATTGTGCTGATGTTAGCCTTGGACTTCGCATGCGGCTGTTTCAGAAATGGACAGGGATCAACGTCCCTTCTGCCGGTCTCTATTCAGATTAGCAAACGGGGACGTTCTAACCGGCAAATTTGCAGGAAGGGTAATCGTCTTATTTTGTGTGACTTATGTGGAATCAGGCGGCCAGGGGGGCTTGACACGATGCAGACTACGCAACTGGGCGTCTCATTTGACCACCAACGGACCTTCCTCTGGCTGGTGCTTCGCGGAAGTCTCCTTCAGGAGGGGGTTAAAGAAATCCACCCATCGGAGGCGGCCCCTTCTAGGGGGGCGCCTCCGATGGGCGCACGTACGGATCAGGTGCTCCGATACGGTGGAAATTGCTACCGAATCAGGAGATCAAGACAAGATTGCAATTACGACAGGCGACGCTTAAGAGCTCCAGCAGCACCGATGAGGCCAGTACCGAGCAGCATGAGGGTGGAGGGCTCGGGAACAGCGGAAGTGCTGAGCGCGGTAGCCTGGAAGGTTACGATTCCATTGGTGTTGGTGGTGAAGAAGAGGGAGAACTGGGTCGGATCATAGAGGCCGCTTCCGGAGACCATTGTTCCGCCACCGATGCAGTTGTTGAACGAACCAGCCAGGCTGCAGCTGATGGTGTTCAGCGTCAGGGTGAGGAGCGAGCTGCCGCTGCCGAAGGTCAGCGCGGAGCTGCCAGCGACGTAGGACGCGTAGTTGATGGGGGAAGTGATGGTGCCAGCCTCACCAGCAGTGAGAATGGAGGTGAAATCACCCATGATCGTGTTCTGAGCTCCAACGTTGATGGTGTTGGGGTTGAAGATCAGCTGGGTGCCAGTGTCCTGGACCGAGGCTCCGGTCACTGAGAACTGCCCATTGATCGGGGTGGCATGCAAGGCCGGAGCAATTGCTAAGGCCGCCAAAACAAACATAGAAGACAAAAGTTTCTTCACAGAGGAAGCTCCTAAGGAGTTGATTTGTTCGCGCACAAAAGTTGTGCTAAGTGGTGCTGGTAATGAGTAGATGCCCCTAAAGTTGTATTGCCTAGTCTGAAAGATTTTTCTGGCCAATATGCACAAAATTGCACATGTCCTATCCTCTGTATTTGTGCGGATATCAGCTAAATGAGATAGAGCAAAACACCTAAAAAAAATTTTTGATGTGTGCAGCTTCTTGCAGGTTAAAAGGGGTTTTATGCGCGATTATCGACATAAATCTTGAAGAGGGATGATGCTGAAAAGAGACGCTGTTCCAGGCGCAACCCGCGTCCGAAGCGAGGATGATGTGCTTAAAGAGGCTGCCGACAAGCTTTTGAAGGCACATCATTTTTCGGCGTTAAAGTTGAATTGCATTGCATGCGGATCGAACGTGTTTAGTTCGAAGGTGAAAGCCTGGTTTCGGACGGAAGAGGCGGCATAGATGGATCGTTCCGCCACACAATACCGATCGTCTGATGAGGTTTATCGCTCTGGGTGGAACCTTCGTATCTGCCAGGTTTTCCGGAGGTTTTGATGCCAAAAGCTACCAAGCGATGGGGCTTGTTGCAGATCATAACCCGCATCATGGAGCAGACCGAGGCTGACGCGGCTGCTTTGTCCAAGGATGTCGGTGCGAATCCATTTAGCTGCAGCATAGTTCGCGACACCAGTGGCCACTCCAAGTCCCGGCACAAAGATACCCCCGATGTCGGCCTTCCTGTTAACTGTCATGGCAAGCGATAGAGGACAAGCTTTAAGGGTGAGCCCACGACGAAGAGAGAGCCGTCGGGAGAGAAGGCTGTCCAGGATTGTACTTCGCCGGGCACGTCCGGACTTACTTGTGTGATGGCTTCGCCTGTTTCCATGGAATAGATAACAAAGTTCTCTTGCTTCTTTGACCGAGTTCCGACTTGCAGCGCGAATCGTTTTCCGTTCTGCGAGACACCCGCGTATGAGAATGCACCAGTCACACTAGGCGTTCGCACCAGATTTCCATTCGTGTCGATGATGAGTGGGCTCTTGCATCCGGGCTCGAGGATTAGCGTTCCAATCTCCTTCAAATCTGGTGTCAGTGTAAGGAGGCTCCGTCCTGCAACGACAATGTGATGCTAGTTGGTTGAGAAAATGGGAAGCGATCCAAACGCGACCATGTCTTTCGTATTTTTGATTTCTCCGGTCTGACGATCCAAAGACGCTAGCCGATACGCAGACGCAGGAGCTTGTGCTCCCTCAACTTTGCGCGAGCCTATCCTGGATGCAAGCACGATGCGATCCCCGGCGAAGACTACGCTGCGAGTTGCGTTGAAGATTGACTGGGTCTGTGAATCAACATGGGACCTGTAAGGGTGGGACCGCTCACACCAAAAGAGATGCCCGTTACAGGTTCGCACATCGCGAGTGGGCCGACTGACCAGAGACGAGTTGGTGTGGGAAGTTTCTGAGCAAAAGCGATGTTATTTAGAAATAGTAAAACTATTCCGACGCTTGATCGACAACGCCAGGCTTTCTTCACAATGACGTGCTTTCCCTTTCGTGCTGAGTCACATTCAACTTATCGAATTGCATGCGTTTTGACTGGCAGGCAGAAGCATACCTCAGCGGCTGAAGCCGCCGTCAAAAGAATTGGATTCGCGGCACGGCTGAAGCCGTGCCCTTAACAAGGCGGATTTTGAAAGCAAACATAGATTCTCGGACTTATGCGAGGCCGTTGCGGGCGATGACTTCTTTGTAGAAGTTGGCGCTTAACTTCGGCGTGCGCTTCTGCGTCTTGAAGTCGACGTAGTGAAGGCCGAAGCGGTAGGCGTAGCCGTCGGCCCACTCGTAGTTATCCATAAAGCTCCAGCAGAAGTAGCCTTTGACGGGTACGCCTTCGGAGACTCCGCGATGAAGCTGGGCTAGGTAGTTGCGGAGATACATGACACGGTCTGAGTCGTAGACGTGGCCGTCGGGGGTGAGGACGTCGGTTGAGGAGGCTCCGTTCTCGGTGATGTATATCTCTTTGACTCCCCAGGTCTCGGCGATGAGCTTTGGACCCCAGTAGAGGCCTTGGGGGCCGACGTGCAGCCACGAACTCATCATGTGCGGATACGAGGCGGGGTCGCGAACTACGGCGTAGCCAGCTGGGGAGCTATCGGCGCGAATCCAGGTGGTGGTGTAGTTGTTGAGGCCGACGAAGTCGATGGGCGAGCCGATGGCCTTCATGTCGGCTGCGGTGAATTTAGGAGCATCGGCGCCGTGATGGGCGAGATAGGCGTCGGTGTATTTGCCCTCCATGACGACGGTGAGATAGCCGGCGTTCTCTTCGCGCATTGCCTTGCGTGTGGCTGCAATGTGTTCAGGGGTTTCGATGACGGGAGAGCAGGCTTCGGCGTTTTCCGCGAGGCCGACTTTGATGCCGGACTTTGCGTGCGCGCGAATGGCCTGCACTCCGAGTCCATGCGCCAGTACGGCGTGATGGCGAACCTGATTGACCTTGGCCGCAGGAAGCTTGAGACCGGGAGCGTGGCGGCCGTCTCGATAACCGATATCGACGAAGGACTTCATCTCATTGAGGGTCATGAAGTACTTCACGCGGTCGGAGAGATGCTGGGCGACGTATCCGGAGTAGTTGGCGAAGGCTTCGGATGTATCGCGAGATTGCCAGCCTCCCTTGTCTTCGAGAGCCTGGGGGAGATCCCAGTGAAAGAGGGTGCAATAGGGCTGGATGTTCGCGGCGAGGAGTGCGTCGACGAGGCGGCTGTAGAAGTCGATGCCTTTGGGGTTGGGTGAGCCGGTTCCGTTGGGGAAGATGCGGGGCCAGGCGACGGAGAAACGATAGGTCTGGAGGCCGAGGGCCTTCATGAGCTGAATGTCTTCTTTGTAGCGATGGTAGTGATCGTCGGCGACGTCGCCGGTGTCGCCGTTGTTGGTTTTGCCGGGAGTGTGAGAGAAGGTATCCCAGATGGAGATGCCGCGGCCGTCTTCTTTGACGGCTCCTTCGACCTGATAGGAGGCGGTGGCCGATCCCCAGAGGAAGCCTTGAGGGAAGGCTTGTGGTGTGGGAGCTGCACCTTGTTGTGTGGCAGGTGACGATTGTCCGAGGAGAGGAAGGGCGGAAGGAGCGAGAGTTGCGGAGCCGAAGAGTTTTGCGAATTCACGTCTGGAAAATCGCTTTAGCAAGTAGTCTTCCTCTGGTCGAGATTGTGAGGCAGCAGTGTAGCTGGAAGAGAGGATGACTGCCAAGACGTTGTTGTGTGTCAGTGGCGAAACAGGCGTCTGCGGCGCTTCGTGAGGAATACAGGGATTCCTCGGCTTCGGCCCTTCGCTCGGAATGATGGCAGGTGGGTTCGCTGTTAGCGGCTGCGAATGAGGAGAGCCGTCGCATCGTCGGTTTGATCTGATCCAAGACCGAAGCTTTGTACCTCTCGAATCAAGCCTTCGATGCAGGCCTCGGGCTGCAGGAAGTGATCGAGCAGACGCGCTGAGCCATACTCTTCTTCGTGGCGGTTCATGGCTTCGGTGATCCCGTCGGTGTAGAAGAGCAGTTTAGTGCCGGGATTGAGCTTGATCGTGATCTCGGGATAGGAAGAGGCTCCGAGCCCCAATGGCAAGCCCGTTTCCATTTCGAGAAAGCTGCATTTTCCATTGATCAACAAGGGGAGCAGATGTCCGGCGCTGGCCAAAGTAATCTCGCGGGAGCGGGCATCGAGCACGGCGTAGATCATGGTCACGAACTTGCCGCTGGGGAAGTCGTCGCAGAGCACCTGGTTGAGGCGCACGAGGGTCTGCCCTGGTGAAACTTCCAACTTCGCGAGAGGGCGCAGGATGGCGCGGGAGGCGGACATGAGAAGCGCCGCCGCCATGCCCTTGCCCGAGACATCTGCCAGAGCGATGCCGTAGCGCTCCTCACCCAGATCGATGAAGTCGAACCAGTCGCCGGCGACGACCCGCGCAGGATGCCAGGCGGTCTCAAAGGCGAATTGCGGCACGAGAGGAATCGCCTTGAGAAAGAGGGCCTGTTGGACTGCTCGTGCCTCTTCGGCATCGTTCTGGATTTCTTTGCGCTGCTGCCGCTCGTCTTTGAAGCGGCGTGCATTCTCGATGGCAACCGCAATATGTCCGGCCAGAGCTGTGAAGACCTGCAACTGATCTTTCGAAAAGGCGTGGGGCTGTTTGTGGTCGATGGCAAGGACGCCGATGACCTCGCCCGCCAAGATCAGAGGAATGGCGGCTTCGGATTGAGTGTCGGGCTCACACGCAATGTAGTAAGGATCGAGCGCCACTTCCGGCGCGTAGCGCATCTTTCCGCTAGCAGCCACATGGCCAACCATGCCATGGCAACCGATCTGCAGGCGAGCGCCCTTTTTGTAAATAGTGCAGCCTCGAACGCCATGGAGAACCATCTCGTCTGTTTGTTGGTCCCGAAGCCAGACGGAGACCTCGCTGCAACCTATCGAAGCGGCGATGTCGTTGACGACGCGGTCGAGCAGGGAATCGAGATCGAGCGTCGAGCTAATGAGTTGCGCTGCACGCTGCAGCTTCATCAGGGCCTGGACGAAGTTACATGGTGTATTTACGCGCAGCGATGGAGTGCGATGAGAGGCGGCGGAAGGGAGAGAGGTCGTTGCCATCCAGTCCTCCTTGAGGCGGCAGGCCGGGCGGGGGTCTGACTTAGCTTTTTAGATGTTTGGGCTCTCGTCCAGATGCCAATCTTTGCCCTGTTGTTTTGATCAGGGAAGACGCGCAGCCTCGGCGATGGGGTTCCAGTGATCTTTTCCGCAGAGGAAGTTCTGAGGCTCGAACGGCTTAGCCTGTGTGGCGGCGAGCTGGTGCGTCCATGAGGGGCGTTCGGAGGTTGCGGCTCCGGGGCCGGTGTTTCCGTGCTCGGCGTAGTAGGCGGTCTGTTCGTTCGCGGTTTTACCCCAGTTGTTCCAGCCTTGTGGAGCGAGGGTTGAGGGCAGGTCGGTGTTGAGGTAAACGACGCGGGAGTACGGGCGCCAGGGGCGGCCCAGGAAGAAGTGATGTCCGGAGAGGGCGGTTTCGTCGGCGGTGACGCGGCTGTTGGCGATGACGTAGCCGGTGGTCTGGTCGGCTGAGGTGCGTGACTGGGCGGTGAGATAGCCGGGGGAGAGTTCGTGGAGCTCGGAGTGATCGAAGACGGCCTGCGCGTTGCCGAAGATAAAGTCGACGGTGCCCTCGATGTAGGTGTCGAGGTAGTACTGGCGGCCGTAGTCGGCGAAGACGGTGTCCTGATGGCCGAGGATGCGGCAGTGCTTGAAGATGGCGCGGTCGGAGCGGACGGCGATGGCGACGGCCTGGCCGGTGTTTCCGGCTGTGTTTTCGAAGGTGAGATTGTCGGCCTCGAAGCCAGGTGCGTCGACGCGTACGGTTTCGGTGAAGAAGGTTCCTCCGGCCTGTTTGGCATTTAGTGAGTTGGTGATGACGACGTCTTCCGGTTGCTTGCCCATACCGATGAAGGTGATGTTGGAGTGGTTCTGGGTGATGATGACGCGCTCGTGATAGGTGCCGGGTTCGATCTCGATGTAGACGCGGCCCGGCTTTCCATCTTTGCCGCGAGCGGGGCCGGCGAAGGGGTGGTGGTCCATTGCCATCTGAATGGTGGGGAATTCCTTCGTGGCTTCGATGCCGGTCTTGACTCCGTGGGAGACGCGAACGTGGACATCCTGAGCAAGGATGCCAGAGCTGAGGAACGGCAGGGCAGCGAGAAAAAGTGGCAGGACCAATCGCATGAGGGAAGAGTACTAGCAGAGAGAGTGAGCTGGGAAATGAGTGATTTAGGAGAATTTGGGGTGTGAATCTCCTGATGCTAGAATGGGACGTGTGCCGGGTCCTACGCGACGTAATCCCGCCAACCCCGCCAGGTCCGGAAGGAAGCAACGGTAACGGGTCATTACGGGCGCAGTAGGTCGCCCGGTACATTTTTAATGCG
>Ga0268266_10001436_pt1 | contig 28384 bp, 31 predicted proteins | sample KBSS13metaG_FD_190356 | JGI IMG/M metagenome (GOLD analysis project Ga0268266, IMG submission 190356) | Switchgrass rhizosphere microbial communities from Kellogg Biological Station, Michigan, USA - KBS S1-3 metaG (SPAdes) (version 2) | ecosystem: Host-associated > Plants > Roots > Rhizosphere... | reverse complement strand
CATCGGTCTCGGCCCGTCGGTCGAATCGATCAGGCCGGCAGCGGGCATAGCGACAATGTCTATCCACGCACAAGGGATTATTTCACCAAGAAGAATTGACCATATAAAGATATCTTTATATCTTTAATCCGTGACCGCACCTGTTCCTTTGGCTGATCATTTTCAGGCGCTCGCAGATCCGACGCGGCTGAGGATCCTAGCGCTCCTTAGAGTCATGGAACTGTCGGTGGGTGAGCTGGCCCAGATTCTCGGACAGAGCCAGCCGCGAGTTTCGAGGCATCTCAAAATTCTCTCCGATGCAAAAGTCCTCGAACGCCGCAAGGAAGGAAGCTGGGTTTTCCTGACTCTCGCGGATCCCGAGCGAGTCCAACCGATGTTCGAATTGATCGATGCTTGGTCGGACAAATCGACCCAGTCGCTCTTTGCGTCCGATGGCGCGCGAACCGAAGGTATCCGCGCGGAGCGCGCCGAGGCGGCCAATCGATACTTCTCGGGCCACGCCGAAGTGTGGGATCAGATTCGGTCGCTCCACGCAGCCGAGACCGAAGTCGAGCGCTCGATCGACACGGCGCTGGGAGGTTCGCTCGGACGGTTGGTCGATATCGGTACCGGCACCGGCCGGATGATCGAATTGTTCGGACCGCGCGCTAGCCAGGCGATCGGCATCGACCGGTCGTCGGAGATGCTGCGGCTGGCCCGCGTGAAGCTCGAAGCTGCGGGAATCGCATCGAGCCTTCGGCAGGGTGACATGTACGCCTTGCCGTTGGCTGACGAAGCGGCGGACACGATCGTCATTCACCAGGTGCTTCATTACGCCCACTCGCCGGCGGCAGCGATCACGGAAGCCGCCCGAGTGCTCGCGCCAGGCGGAACGCTGCTGGTCGTCGATTTTGCCGCCCACGAGCGCGAGGAACTGAGAGCCACAGACGCTCACATCCGGCTCGGCTTCGAGGACGAGGTGATGGCTGGCTGGTTTGGGTCTGCTGGCCTCAAGATCGACCATGTAGAACATCTCGAAGGCGGCGAGTTGACGGTAACACTATGGCGCGGCGTGAAGGCGGCAATCCAGCGTCGGAGGGCGGCATGAACGCCTTCGACAAGCTTCAACACCACCGGCCGTTGTTCGCGGAGGCCCGCGGCGACATCCAGGTGAGCTTCGAATTCTTCCCGCCCAAGACCGAGAAGATGGCGGAGACGCTGTGGGAGTCAGTGAAGACGCTCGAGCCTCTCCATCCGCGCTTTGTATCGGTCACTTATGGTGCGGGCGGTTCGACCCGCGAACGCACGCACGCGACGGTCGAGCGGATCATCAAGGAAACACCGCTCACTCCGGCTGCGCATCTGACCTGCGTCGGCGCGAGCAAAGGCGAGGTAGACGACGTTGCTCGTGGTTATTGGGATGCCGGCGTCCGTCACATCGTCGCGTTGCGCGGTGATCCGTCGGAGCCTGGATCGAAATACCAACCGCATGTGGAAGGGTATCGCGATGCGATCGAGCTGGTCGCCGGCCTCAAAAAGGTCGCGCCGTTCGACATCTCGGTCGCGGCCTATCCCGAGATCCACCCGGATTCGCGCGACCGCGGCTTCGATCTCGAGAATCTCAAGAGAAAGGTCGACGCCGGTGCCAACCGCGCGATCACGCAGTTTTTCTTCTCCGCAGACTGTTTCTTCCGCTTCCGGGACGAGGCGGCAGCAGCAGGTATCGATGTCGAGATCGTTCCGGGCATCCTACCGGTCTCAAACGTCGCGACCACGCGCCGGTTCGCGGCAAGTTGCGGCGCGGCAATCCCGGAATGGATGGACGGCATGTTCGAAGGGCTCGACGACCTTCCATCAGCGCGCCAACTGATCGCGGCGACCGTCGCAGCGGAACTCTGCGGCCAGCTCTATGCCGGCGGCGTCCGCCACTTCCACTTCTACACCCTCAACCGGGCGGAGCTCAGCTACGCCATCTGTCACCTGCTCGGAGTAAGAGCCAAGTAATGCGTGTTTCCGAATCTCTTCGTGCCGAAGCGGCCAAAAGGATCCTGATCAAGGACGGCCCGTATGGGACGGCAATCCAGGCCGAGCGGCTCCAGGCGCCGGATTATTGCGGCGGCCTCGACCTTATGAAGGATCAGAAGGGCAACAACGACCTTCTGAATGTCACCAAGCCCGAGGTGGTTCGCTCGATCTGCGATCGTTTCGCCGAAGCGGGGGCCGAGATTCTTGCGACCAACACCTTCAATGCCAATGCGATTAGCCAGGCCGATTATGGCGCCGAGCAGCTCGTCGGCCGTATCAATCGATCGGCGGCTGGAATTATCCGCGAAGTGGCGGACCGCCACTCGGCGAGGGATGGGAAACAGCGCTGGGTCGCAGGCGCGCTTGGGCCGACGAACAAAACCTTGTCCTTGTCGCCCAACGTCAACGATCCGGGATACCGCGAAGTCGATTTCGATCAGGTCAAAGCGGTTTATCGGGAGCAGATCGACGCTTTGGTCGACGGCGGCGTCGATTTCATCCTGGTCGAGACAGTCTTCGACACACTGAATGCTAAGTCCGCAATCATGGCGACGCTTGAGGCCGAGCAAGCGCTTGGTCGCGAGCTTCCGTTGATGGTCTCCATGACTCTGACCGATCTTAGTGGCCGCAACTTGTCGGGCCACACGGTCGAGGCATTCTGGGCTTCGGTCCGCCACGCCAGGCCCATAACGATTGGCTTGAACTGCTCATTCGGGGCGGCGCAATTGAGACCGCATCTGACGGCTCTTTCGGCGATCGCGGACACGCTGATCATGGCTTACCCGAACGCCGGGTTGCCGAACGAACTTGGCCAATATGACGAGGCTGCGGAGGAAACCGCGGCGCAGGTCCGCGAGTGGATCGACAACGGGCTCGTCAACATCGTCGGCGGATGCTGCGGGACGACTCCCTCGCACATCGCCGCCATTGCCGGGGCGGCGCGCGATTGCACGCCGCGTGCCGTCCCGGCGGCTCAATCGGGGACGTTGCTCGCCGGTCTCGAGCCAATGCTGATCGCCGCCTGAAATGGAATTGTCCAAGGTAGATCAAGCCGGCGCGGGCGCGCGCTTCGTCAACATTGGCGAGCGCTGCAACGTGACCGGTTCCGCCCGCTTCAAGAAGCTGGTCCTCAACGGCGATTATGAAACGGCGGTCGAGGTTGCTCGCGATCAGGTTGAGAACGGCGCCCAGATCTTAGACGTCAACATGGACGAGGCGCTGCTCGACTCTGAAGCTGCGATGACCACGTTCCTCAAGCGCATCGCCGCCGAGCCCGACATCGCGCGCATCCCGGTGATGGTCGACAGCTCGAAATGGAGCGTGATCGAGGCGGGCCTGAAGTGCGTTTCAGGAAAGCCCATCGTCAATTCGATCAGCATGAAGGAAGGCGAGGGGCCTTTCCTGGAACTCGCCGCGAAGTGCCGGGCCTACGGTGCTGCGATCGTCGTGATGGCGTTCGACGAAGTCGGGCAGGCCGATACGGTCGAGCGGAAGGTCGAGATTTGCGAGCGCGCTTTCAGACTGCTGACCGCCACCGGCACCGACGCTCGCGACATTATCTTCGATCCGAATATCTTCGCCGTCGCGACGGGCATCGAAGAGCACCGCCGCTACGCCGTCGACTTCATCGAAGCGTCGCGCGAAATCCGGCGCCGCTGCCCCGGCACACACATCAGCGGCGGCCTGTCGAACCTCAGTTTCTCATTCCGCGGCAATGAACCGGTTCGCCGGGCGATGCACAGCGTGTTCCTCTATCACGCGATTCCCGCTGGCATGGACATGGGCATCGTCAATGCCGGCCAACTCGACGTCTACGACGCGATCGACCCCGAGCTTCGCGAAGCCTGCGAGGACGTCATTCTCGACCGCCGTGACGACGCGACCGAGCGCCTGATCACCATCGCCGAACGCTACAAGGGCACCGACGAGGCGGAAGAGAAGAAGCTTGCTGAATGGCGCTCGCTGCCGGTCGCCGAGCGTCTCTCCTATGCGCTCGTGAAGGGCATCGACGCGCACATCGTCGACGACACCGAGGAGGCTCGTCAGCAGTTCGCCCGCCCGATCGAGGTCATCGAAGGTCCGTTGATGGACGGCATGAATGTCGTCGGCGACCTGTTCGGGTCCGGCAAGATGTTCCTGCCGCAGGTCGTGAAGTCCGCCCGAGTGATGAAGAAGGCCGTCGCCCACCTCCTTCCGTTCATCGAGGCGGAGAAGGAAAAGAACGGAGTCACCCAGGGCAAGGGCAAGGTCGTGATGGCGACCGTGAAGGGCGACGTTCACGACATCGGCAAGAACATCGTCGGCGTGGTGCTGCAGTGCAATGGGTTCGAGGTGATCGACCTCGGCGTGATGGTGCCGTGGCAGGACATCCTGAAGTGCGCGAATGACAACCAAGCGGACATGATCGGACTGTCGGGTTTGATCACGCCGTCGCTCGATGAGATGGTGACCGTCGCTGACGAGATGCAGAGGCAGGGGTTCAAGACGCCGCTGCTGATCGGCGGCGCGACGACGAGCAAGGCGCACACGGCGCTTCGTATTGATCCGGCTTATACTGGTCCCGTTATTCACGTGCTCGACGCGAGCCGCGCGGTCGGTGTCGCCTCATCTCTAGTATCGGACACGCAGCGCGAGCCTTTGATCGCCAACACGGCCGACGATTACGACCAGCTGCGCAAATCGCGCGAGCGAAGCGGGCATAGCGAGCTCTCACCCATTATCGACGCTCGCGCGAACGGATTCGGGTTCGACCCGGAAGGGCAGGCGCCCGCTCCGGCTTACCCGGGGCTCCACCATTTCGGTGACTGGCCGCTCAAAGATCTCAAGACGTCGATCGACTGGACTCCCTTCTTCCGCGCCTGGGAGCTCGCGGGAACCTATCCCGCGATCCTCGACGACCCGATTGTCGGCGAAAGCGCAAGCACGCTGTTCAAAGACGCTAACGAGATGCTCGACCAGCTCATTGCAGAGCGTTGGGTAACGCCCAAGGCGACCGTCGGCCTGTGGCGCTGCAAGCGCGAAGGCGACGACGTGCTCGTACTCGCTGGGAATGATTGGACCCGCGTCCCCTTCCTTCGCCAGCAGGTGAAGAAGCGCGAGGGCCGCTCAAACATGTGCCTCGCCGACTTCATCAATCCCGATGGCGAGGACTGGATCGGCGGCTTTGCGGTTGGCATTCATGGGCTTGAGCCGCACCTGGAGCGGTTCAAGCAGACCATCGACGATTACGACGACATCTTGCTCAAGGCGCTCGCCGATCGCCTGGCCGAGAGCTTCGCCGAGGTGCTTCACGCGCAGGTCCGAAACCGACTTTGGGGCTATGCGGAGGAGCATTTCTCCAACGAGCAGCTGATCCGCGAGAAGTATCACGGCATTCGTCCGGCGCCGGGCTATCCGGCGTGCCCGGACCACAGCCTGAAGCCGATCCTGTTTGACATGCTGGGCGGCAATCCGGGTGAAGTCACGCTGACCGAGAATTTCGCGATGCTTCCGACCTCGGCGGTGTCGGGTTTCTATTTCGGCCACCGCGACAGCCAGTATTTCGGCGTGGCCCGGATTGGACGCGATCAGCTCGAGGATTATTCGGTGCGCCGCGATATTTCGGTCGAGCAGGCGGAGCGTTGGCTGCGGCCCAACCTCGACTAAAGCTGCTTCTGGAGCACGGTCGGATTGAAGAGCGACTTTCGTTCTACCGCGAGCAGGCGGCGTTTTCGCTGCGGCCAGTCACGCTGCCAATCCTGCCAGTCACGCGCTGCATTTTCCTGAAGCTCGAAGAGAGTTTCACTGGCGGAGGCGAGGTCAGCGCGTGAGGATTCGAGACCGGCGAGCTGATATCGCTCGTCGATCGCCCCGAGCGTCGACCGGGCGGCGCTGAGTAGGTCGCGGCCGGTCCCGGCATCTCCGCTGCGATAGGCCTCCCGCGCCAGCTCAACGGCAGAGTCAATCTCTGCGAGTTTGGCGTCCAAACTGATCGGCACATTCGTTCCCTTCGGGCAGGCCGACATCTTCAGGGCGCGAACGTAGTCAGTGATCGAGCTGAGCGCGGTTGCGGACGGTTCGGGGCCGTCGAATTCCTGCGTGATGAGGCCGTGAATGAAGGTCCGCAGGTCGCTCTTGGCCGGATCGCGAGAGATTTTGAGCTTCTTCGGGTCACCGCCGAGGTCCGGAATCGGCTTGGGATTAAAGATGCCGTCGCCGCGATGCGAGCTCATGATCGAGGCGGTCACGTCGGCGGTGCCGGGTTCCCCGGAGATTCCCGGAAAATGGAAATGGGGGTTGGTCCGGCCGTTGCGGTGGCAACTCGAACAACTGAGGCCGGCGCGCGCTGCCTGTCCGCCGAGCATCAGTGGCGAGCGGAACAGCTCGCGGCCCACCGCGACCGATTGCCGCAGCGTCTTATCCTTCGGCGAGGCCAGGCACTCACGGGGAAGCGTGGTCAGATCGGCGACGAGGTTCGGCGACTTCAGCCAACGAGCCTCCCTGATCGGCAGCTGCGGGGCGTCGGCAGCCGTCGCGACCAGCAGCAGGACAGCGAGGCCTACGAGGCTGGCTGGCCCTTGGCGGCGATCCATTGCCTCAGTTCATCAGCCTCGAAGCAGCCGAAGGTGCACATCGCGTCGAGCTTCGCGAGTAGAACTTTCGCGCCCGCGATGTTGCCGCGTTCGACCAGCAGCTCACCATAATATTCGGTCGCTTGCTTATGTTTAGGCTCGGCGGCCAGCGCCTGCCGGTAATAGCTTTCGGCCAGATCATAGTGGCCGAGCTTGCGGTTGGCGAAGCCGAGGTACGTAAGGATGTCCGGATGGGCCCCGAACGCCGCGCGGGCATGCTGCAGCGAGACCAAAGCCTGCGCGTAGCGGTGCTCGTTGATCAAGCTCACGGCATCCAGATAAGCATGATCGCCGCCGTCCGCGCTCGCGAAGAGCAACGGCGGCTTGGTGTCGAGCTTAGCCTGTGGCGGCGCGGCAAGCGCTGCCTGCACGGCGGCGATCGCTTCCTTGAGCTTCGCCGAATCCTCACACTTACCCGCGCAAGTCGTGTCGAGCTTCTGTAGCTTGTCCAACTCCGCCTGTGCTTTGTCGCGCTGCCCAAGCTTTACGTAGGTGACGGCAAGCTCCTGATGCGCATCGACCATCTTGGAATTGGCCTTGGCGGCGCGTTCGTAATGCTTAGCTGCGGCTTTGAAGTCGTTGAGTCCGGCATCCGCCATTCCCGCGAGAAAGTTTGCGTTGGCGTCGGACGGAGCGACTCCCAGCACATTGCCGAAGGATTTCTTGGCATCTGCGAAGCGGTTCGCTTTCAGCGCCTCGATCCCGTTGCGATATTCGGTCGCCGCGTCAAAATCCGGCGTGCTCATGCTCGGCGCGGACGACATGCTGCCGCCGGTGTTGTTGGCGCTTACAGAAGCGCTGGTTGCGAGCAAGACGAAGGCGGACGCGGCAAGCGCGGAGCGCGTGAAGGTAGCTGACATAGGCACCCCCTTTTCAGCGGTCTTCCATTACCACTTCGCCTTAGTGCCGACAAAGGGGTCCAGCGGTTCAAGGGTCGACGGCAGCGGTTGAACGCACTAGCCGCGCGAGCATGCGGAGATGGTTGATCCTGTTGCTGCTGATGTTGTGGCCGGCTCTCGCGGAAGCGCGGGGGATCGAGCCGCAATTGGTGTCGGAAGGCCCAGCTCCGGCGGGGGGAGAGGTCGAGCTTGCGATCCAGATGATCCCGGCGCCGGGCTGGCACGGTTACTGGAAAAATCCCGGCGATGCTGGCCTGCCAATGGATGTGAAGTGGCAGCTTCCGCCGGGATTCTCAGCGGGCGCGCTGCGCTATCCGGTGCCGACGCGGCTCGAGATCGCTGGCCTCATGAATTATGTCTACGAACGCGATTATGCCGTGCTCGTCCGGCTCAAGGTGCCGGGGGACGCTAAAGGCGTCATCTCGATCCGCGCTCAGGCGCACTGGCTTGCCTGCACCGACAGGATCTGCGTTCCGGAGCAGGGCGAACTGTCGCTCGACCTTCCGGTCGGCAAAGGCACGCCTCGACGCGCGCAATTCGATATCTGGCGGCAAGCACTGCCGCAGCCTCTCGGAAGCGTGGCCCGTTTCAACATCGCGGCTGATGATGTGCGGGTGGCGATTCCACTCCCCGAGGGAGTCAAAGTTGGTGAGCCGTATATCTTTCCCGTCGAGGACGGCCTCGTCGATTATGTCGCCGAACAGCATTTCAGGCGAAGCGGTGACCTTCTCGTCGCGCATTTGAAGCATCGAAGCGCAAGGCCGAGCGAGTTCAACGGCATCCTGGCATTCGATGGGGGGCGCGGCGTCGAATTTCATGCGATCCTCGGAAAAGTCCCGGTCGGCGGCAGCCCGATTGGCAATATCGGCGCGCACAAGACCCCGTGGGCGGTACTTGGCGCAATCCTCGGAGGCATTCTTCTCAACCTGATGCCGTGCGTCTTTCCCATCCTGGGGCTGAAGGCACTGCACATTTCGAAGGCGGGCGAGAGCGCATCCGAAGCACGACGTGATGCGCTGGCTTACACTGCGGGCGCAGTGGTCGGGACCGGGGCCCTTGGCGTGGCGTTACTTGCCATCCGTGCTGCAGGAACCCAGGCGGGCTGGGCATTCCAGCTACAGGATCCACGGACGATCTTGCTCCTGTTGCTGCTCGCGATCGCGATCACCGCAAACCTGCTCGGGCTGTTCGAGTTGCCGGTTCTGGGCGGCCGCGCGCAACCGGCAGGGAGTTTCGGCACCGGAGCCCTCGCGGCGTTCGTTGCGACGCCTTGCGCAGGGCCATTTCTTGGCGCTGCCTTGGGTACGGCCCTCCTCCTTCCGCTTGCTGGAGCCGTACTCGTCTTCGCGGCACTGGGGTTTGGTCTAGCGGTTCCGTTCCTGATTCTCGCGTTCATTCCGGCGCTTCGAAATCGACTGCCGAAGCCGGGGCCGTGGATGCGCAAGCTTCAGCGCGTTCTCGCTGTCCCGATGGCTCTAAGCGCGCTCGCGGCCCTGTGGCTGCTCTATCGGCAGGCGGGTGGCAAAGGCTTGCTGATCGGCGCCGCCATTGGCGCGGGCCTTGTCTTCGCGGCGTACGAAGCGGGAAAGCTACAACGGCACGGCAAAGGCGGCGCTTGGGGTGGTGCGCTGGCAGCTGTCGCGCTGGCCGCTGTTGGCATAAGCCTGATCCCCCAACGCGCGGCGGTTACTCAGGAGGTGGCCGGCGCCCAAGTGTGGAGCGAGGCGAAGACGGCGAGCTACCTTGCTCAAGGCCGTCCGGTGTTCGTCTATTTCACCGCCGACTGGTGCCTGACGTGCAAGGCAAATGAGGCTGCAGCGATCGATCGCGACGAAGTTCGCGCTGCCTTCAAGAAAGCCGACGTCAAAGTGCTCGCGGGTGACTGGACCAACGGCGATCCAGTGATCACGCGTTTTCTCGAGTCGCACGGCCGCGCGGGCGTTCCGTTCTACCTGTGGTATGCGCCCGGAAAGCAACCGGAAGAGCTGCCGCAGGTCCTGACACCGTCGGAGCTTATTTCCCGCGCTCAGTCGGTGAAGGGGTAGCCGCCGAGGCGCGCTGCCAAACCTTCTTGCCGCTGACCCACGTCTCCAAAACCTGCGTATTGCCAAGCGACAAAGCGTCGACTTTGGTCGGGTCGCGATCGATCAGGATGAAGTCGGCCCACTTGCCCGGCTCGAGCGAGCCGATCTTGTCCTCGGCGAACCCCGCATAAGCGGCGCCGCGCGTGTAGGCACTAAGCGCCTGCGCGAACGTCAGCCGTTCGGACGGCAGCCATCCACCCGGCGGCTGGCCCTTCATGTCTTGTCGGCTGACGGCCGCGCTGAGCCCGGGGAAGGGGTTGGGTGATTCCACCGGGAAATCCGTGCCGAACGCTAGATGCGCACCGCTCTTCAGCACGGTCTGCCACGCATAGGCGCCGGCGAGACGGTTCGGCCCAAGCCGCTTCTCGGCCATCAGCCGGTCGCTGGTCTGGTGAGTCGGCTGCATCGAGGCGATGATTCCAGCGGGTGCGAGGCGCGGAATGTCGGCCGGATCGGCGATTTGGAAATGCTCGATCCGCCAACGTCGGTCGCGACCATATTTCTTCGAAAGCGCCTCGTATGTGGTGATGACCTGCGCGTTGGCAGCGTCACCGATCGCGTGAGTTGCGATCTGGAAACCATGCGATGCGGCGGCGTCGGCCAGCTGCAGCATCTCGGCATCGGAATGGAATTGCAATCCGCCGGTGTCGGGCTTGTCGGAATATGGCTGCTTCAACCAGGCGCCGCGCGAACCGAGCGCGCCGTCGGCGAACAGCTTCACGCCGACCGCGCGCAACCGGTCGTCGTAGAGCCAGCCCGTCGGCCGCATGTTGGCTTCGGCGGCCCGCGCAGCGCTGATGTAGGCTATGAGACGAACGTTGAGCGTGCCCGCCGCACCGGCGCGCTTCATCGCTTCCCAATCGTCGATCGACGTGCTCATCGATCCGACGCCCGTCACACCGACCGACAGCAATTGCTGCTGCGCCTTAGCGAGCGCCTCGTCGGACTGCGCTGGCGTACGCGCTGGAATAGCCTTGTCGATCAGGCCACGAGCGGCGTCGACGAACAAGCCATTCTCGATCCGCCCACCGGATGGCGCGACGGTTTGGGCGGTGACGCCCGCGGCCTTCATCGCTGCGCTGTTGGCAACGACGGCATGGCCATCCACGCGTTCGAGCACCACAGGTTTGTCCGATACAACCGCGTCGAGATCGGCCGCGGTCGGGAAGCGCTTGTCGGGCCACAATTCCTGGTTCCAGCCGAAGCCGATGATCCACGTGTCGTTGGGATGCGCGGCTGCGTAATCGCGAAGCCGCTGCTGCAAGTCAGCGATCGAGCTGGTGCCGACGAGCTGCACGGTCATTTGAGTCATGCCGAGGTCGAGCACATGGCCGTGCGCGTCGATCAGTCCTGGAAGCAATGTCATCCCGTGACCATCGATATTACGGTCGTACCGCTTCGCGCGCGGCGTCGGCACCTTGATGACGCTTTCGACGCGGCCATTGTCGTCGATGAGCAACGCACCGAAATGCTGCAGCTGACCATCGGGCCCCACCTGGATGCCATTGACGTTGCTGATGAGGATTTCCGCGGATGCGGGCGAAGCGAGGAGCGCTGCGATGAGCGCGAGGGCGGTTTTGCGCATGACCGCCGCATAGCATTGTTTGCGTGCGGCTGAAGGGCTAGGCCGCGCGCCGATGATGGTTCCTCCGACAATCGACGATATCCGCACCGCAGCCGAGCGGATCAAAGGCTCGGTCATCCGAACCCCGATGCTGGTCAGCCAGACCCTGTCCGAAATCGTCGGCGCGGAAGTTTGGCTGAAGTTCGAGAACCTGCAGTTCACGGCCGCCTACAAGGAACGCGGCGCGCTCAACAAATTGCTGCAGCTGACTGATGAAGAGCGCTCGCGCGGCGTGATCGCTGCATCGGCCGGTAATCATGCGCAGGCCGTTGCCTATCATGCGAAACGTCTCGGCATTCCGGCGGTGATCGTTATGCCGGAGCCGACGCCGACGGTGAAGGTGACGCAGACCGCGGGTCATGGCGCGACCGTTATCCTGCACGGCGACATGTTCGACGATGCGTACGCCAAGGCGCGCGAGCTCTCACTCGAGAAAGGCTATTGTTTCGTCCATCCGTTCGACGATCCCAAAGTGATTGCGGGCGCGGGAACTCTTGGACTCGAGCTGCTCGAAGATGCGCCCGATCTCGAGGCAATTTTCGTCCCGATTGGCGGTGGCGGCCTCATGTCGGGCGTTTCCATTGCTGCGCGCGCAATCAAGCCTGGCATCGAAATGATCGGTGTCGAGGCCGAACTTTATCCGTCGATGAAATGCGCGATCGAGGGCGTGTTCATGCCGTTGGGCGGCGACACGCTCGCCGAAGGTATTGCGGTCAAGCATCCAGGCGAGCTGACTTCGCGGATTTTGAAGGATTTGGCCAATCAGGTCATGCTCGTCACGGAGCGCGACCTGGAGCGCGCGGTGGCGATGCTGGTGGGCATCGAGAAGACGGTGGTCGAGGGCGCGGGTGCGGCTGGCCTGGCCGCGATCCTGGCGAACGCGGACAAGTTCAAGGGCAAGAAGGTCGCGACAATTCTGTGCGGCGGAAACATTGACACGCACTTGCTTGCGAACGTGCTGGTGCGTGACCTCGTCAGGCAAGGCCGGATCGCTCGTCTTCATGTCGCTGCGCACGACCAGCCCGGCGCGCTCGCCGCGATCACGCGCAAGGTTTATGAGGCCGGCGTCAACGTCATCGAAATCAACCACAGCCGCATCTTCACGACGCTTCCGGCGAAGGACACGATGATCGAAGTCGAGTGCGAAGCGCGCGACCCGGAATCGATCGACGACGTCGTCAAACGGCTGGAAGCGGCGGGTTTCAGAGTCGAGCGCGCGCAGCTCGACTAGAGGCGACTGAACCGACCCAAATCGACACACCACCCACCAACAAGCGCTTTTAGCGCGACCAAAGTCTTTTCAACGGCGTTTACCAGTCGCATAAAGACGGCTGTAACCATTGGAGGCGGCGCGGGTGAGCGCACCATTTCGCTTTCCCAAGTTCTTTGTGACGAACCCGTCGCCGTGCCCGTATCTGCCGGGCAAGGTCGAGCGTAAGGTGTTCACCGAGCTTTCCGGCCGCCACGCGAGTGAGCTCAACGAGGCGCTTGGCCGCATTGGCTTCCGCCGCAGCCAGTCCGTCGCTTACCGCCCGAGCTGCATCGATTGCTCCGCCTGCGTTTCCGTGCGGGTATTGGCCGCCGAGTTCGTTGCCAGTTCCACTCAGCGAAAACTTCTGCGCCGACATGCGGATCTCGAAGTCACGGCGTGCAAGCCATGGACAACCGAAGAGCAATATGCGCTGCTCCGACGCTATCTCGCCGCACGGCACCCCGGCGGCGGAATGGCCGAAATGGACGAGAGCGACTTCGCCGACATGGTCGAGCAGACGCCCGTCCGGACCTACCTCATCGAATATCGAGAGCCGACGGTAAACGGCGTTCCCGGCAAGCTCGTTGGCGCGTGCCTCAGCGATCAGCAGGGCGACGGCCTGTCGATGATCTACAGCTTCTTCGATGTCGGCCCGGATGCGCGCAAAGGCCTCGGCACCTTCATCATCCTCGACCACATCATCCGCGCCGCGCGCGCGGCACTCCCGTACGTCTATCTCGGCTATTGGGTCGAAGGATCGACGCGCATGGCGTACAAGACGCAGTTCCGGCCGCTGGAGCGTCTGGGGCGTGACGGCTGGCGGCGAATGGAAGATGCCGTCCTCGACGCACCGATTGAAGAGATCATGAACTTACCGGTTCGCCGCGACCGCAACCGACCGTTGATCGACGCCTAAAGCGTAAAGGCGGCCTGGCGCAGGGGTGCCGCGACCAAGCCGCCCCCTTCTCCCCTCGCTGTCCCATCCAGCAAGCAGAGAAGTGAGTCTCGCCACGCTTCTCCTTGAGGGGGCGAGCGGACGAGTCTCAACTCTCGTTACTAATCTTGGTTGTGTATTAGTCCAGCGGCTCGTTGAGTTTCGCGACGAGACGAACGCGAAGTCGACCGCACCTCACTTTCGTTCACTTATCAGCTGAGCGACCGCGGCCTACCCGGTTCTTCGAGACCGCCTGCTGGAGCCAGGGGGGCTACGGGTAGCGGCAGGTGGTCTCACTGCACAAAGCGCAAAGAAAAAGGCGGAGCGCCGAAACGCCCCGCCTCCCCAGTGCTCCCCTCGGAGTATCCTTTATGCGACCGCCGCCTCGGGCAGCGGTTCCGAAGCCTCTTCCGGATCGCGCAGCACGTAGCCACGGCCCCAGACGGTTTCGATGTAATTGGCGCCGCCGCAAGCTAAGCTCAGCTTCTTGCGCAGCTTGCAGATGAACACGTCGATGATCTTGAGTTCGGGCTCGTCCATTCCGCCGTACAGGTGGTTCAGGAACATTTCTTTGGTCAGCGTCGTGCCCTTGCGGAGCGAAAGCAGCTCCAGCATCGCATATTCCTTGCCGGTCAGGTGCACACGGGCGCTGTCGACTTCGACGGTCTTGGCGTCGAGGTTCACGGCGAGCTTGCCGGTGCGGATGACCGATTGCGAATGGCCCTTCGAGCGGCGGACGATCGCGTGGATGCGGGCGACCAGCTCATCGCGGTGGAACGGCTTGGTGACGTAATCGTCGGCGCCGAAGCCGAGCGCGCGGACCTTCGAATCCATCTCGCCGATGCCCGACAGGATCAGGACTGGCGTCGAGACCTTCGCCGTGCGGACCTTCTTGAGCACGTCATAGCCGTGCATGTCCGGCAGGTTCAGGTCGAGAAGAATGATGTCGTAATCGTACAGCTTGGCGAGATCGAGACCCTCTTCGCCGAGATCCGTCGTGTAGACGTTGAAGCCTTCCGAGCCGAGCATCAGTTCGATGCTCTTGGCCGTTGTCGGCTCGTCTTCGATCAGCAGAACCCGCATGTCGCTTCCCCCATCCTTGGCTCAAGAGCGTAAATGTCGCTTAAGAGCCTTGAAGCCCTCATTAACCATTCGGGGTCTGCAGGGAAAAGGTTAATATTTCCTAACACGCTGGATTCCTTTGATTCGTTGCAAGGGAGTCACAAACTCATCCACAGCCGCTAGAAAAGAACGATGCTGCTCTCTGATTGCATCCTGTTTATCGACGCCGAAGCGATCGTAATCGACAAGCCCGCCGGGTTGCCGGTCGATGAGCCGAGGCGCGGCGGGGATTCGATCGCATCCAGGCTGGATGAGCTTCGCGCCGGATTCAAACGGCCACCCACGCCGATGCACCGGCTCGACATGGATACCAGCGGTTGCCTGTTGTTCGCGCGTTCTCCGAAGGCCCGGGCGGCATTCCAGCAGGCGTTCGAGCAGCGCCAGGTGCAGAAATACTATCTGGCGGTAATCGCAGGCGAGGTCAGCGAAGAACAGGGGGCAGTCAATGCGCCGCTCGCCAAGGTCTCGAGCGCCGAAGCGGGCTGGCGAATGGTCGCAGATTCCAAGGGCCAATCGGCGGTAACCAACTGGCGCCGGGTTGCCGTTCGCGACGGGCAAACGCTTGTCGAGTTCCGCCCGGTCACCGGACGCACACACCAAATCCGCGCGCACGCACGCGAGGCTTTCTCGACCGGTATCGCCGGCGACCGGGTCTACGGCGTCCCGGGCGGGCCAATGCTCCTGCACGCTTCAAGGCTGGTCGTTCCGCGCGACGGAAAGCCGGCAATTGACGTCACCGCGCCGCTGCCAGACTACTTCGGGGAATGGCCCGATGCGCCCTGAGGACGTCATCATTCCAGAGGACGCGCTGAGCGAAACCTTCCTCGCCGCGACCGGCCCGGGCGGGCAGAACGTCAACAAGGTCGCGACCGCGGTTCAGCTGCGTGTCGACCTGTTCAAGCTCGGCCTTCACCCCGAGGCATACCAGCGGTTGAAACAGATCGCTGGAAGCAAGGTCACGACCGGCGGCGAGCTCCTGATCACCGCCCGACGCTTCCGCACACAGGAAGCAAACCGCACCGATGCGCGCGCCAGGCTGGCGGAAATGATTGCTGCTGCCCATATTGTGCAGGCGAAACGAAAGAAGACCCGCGTTCCTAGGTCCGTGAAGGCCGAGCGCGTCGACAAGAAGCGCAAGCGCAGCGCGGTGAAGCAGGGCCGCGGAAAGGTGACGTTCGATTGAGTTACGACTTCAAGATTGAAACTGCCGACAAGGCGACGCTGTATCGCGATCTCGCGAGTGCTCTTGAAGGTCTTGTCGCCGGTGAGCCTGACGCCATCGCGAACATGGCCAATGCGTCTTCGGTCATTTTCGAAACGCTGCCCGACGTGAACTGGGTCGGCTTCTACCGCAATGTCGGCGGCGAGCTGGTGCTCGGCCCGTTCCAGGGCCGCGCGGCCTGCATCCGAATCCCATTCGGTACCGGCGTCTGCGGTACGGCGGCCGAAACGCGCGAGGTTCAGCTGGTCGAGGACGTGCATGTCTTCCCGGGCCACATCGCCTGCGACAGCGCGTCGAACAGCGAGATCGTCGTGCCACTCATCCGCGACGGCGAGCTCATCGGCGTTCTCGACATCGACAGCCCGAGCACGGCGCGATTCGATGAAGAAGATCAGGCCGGCTGCGTGAGGCTCGGCGAGATTCTGTCGAAGGTGCTTTAGCTCAGCTGCTCCAGCCGCTCGTCGCTGAGCGAGCCCGGAATGATCATCACCGGGCACGGCAGCTTGCCGGCATCATGGTCGGTGAAGTGGTCGACCAGCACTCCGGGATGCCCGCTCGGCGCTGCGCCGAGGACCAGGGCGTGGACGTCCTCGCGCTCGCCGATGAACTCGCGGACGGTCTTCACCGGTTCACCCTGGCGGACGACGATGTTCGCTTCGACTCCGCTTTCATCCAGGATTTCACCGACCGACGCGCTGACGATCCCTTCAATTCGTAGCCTTTGCTCTTCCTCGATGGCTGCCTGAACCCCGCCGAATTGCACGAAGTCCTGTGGCTCGACGATTCCCAGCACTTCGACCCGGCCGTTGGTTTTGGCGGCGCGGCGCGCGGCAAAGCGTAGCGCGACTCCGGCCTCGGCACTGTCGTCTATGACGACCAGATACGTGCGTTTGGGATCGTTCCCCATAGGAAACGAGTGCTGCGTTAATCTGGCGTTCAGTGCAAGTCGGCCGCTCCGCCGTTCACCGCGCCCTTGACCTAGCCCACCGCATTGGCTTTGAGCCGCGCAAGCTTTGTCAGGCGCTAGGACGCTCCATGCCCATCGAACTCAAGATGCCCGCACTCTCTCCGACCATGGAGGAGGGCACGCTCGCCAAATGGCTCGTGAAGGAAGGCGACGACGTGAAGTCGGGCGATATCCTCGCCGAGATCGAGACCGACAAGGCGACGATGGAGTTCGAGGCGGTCGACGAAGGCAAGATCGCGAAGATACTCGTGCCCGAAGGCAGCGAGGGCGTGAAGGTCGGCGCACCGATCGCCATCATGGCCGGCGAGGGCGAAGATGCCGGCGCCGCTGCAAGTGCCGCACCAAAGGCAGACACGCCGCCGCCCGCGCCGCCGACCGCCCCAACTGCGCCCAAGGCCGACGTCCCGCCGAAAGCGCCGCCCGCACCGGGTCCGGTCGAAACTCCGTCGGCTCCGCCTGCAGCTGCCAAAGGGCGCGCCGACGGCGATCGCGTCAAGGCGTCGCCGCTCGCTCGCCGTCTTGCTCAGGCCCAGAACATCGACTTGTCGAATATTCAGGGCAGTGGTCCCGGCGGACGCATCGTTCGCGCTGATATCGACGCGGCTGCTGGCAAGGCGCCTGCCGCCGCACCGTCAGCCCAGCCCTTTGCGACCGCCGCGGCTCCTGCGGTTGGCGTCGGCCATCTCGTCATGCCTGGTCCGATGGAACAGGCCATCCCGCACGAGGAAGCCAAGCTCTCCAACATCCGCAAGACCATCGCTCGCCGCCTGACCGAGGCGAAGCAGCAGGTCCCGCACATCTATCTTACGGTCGACATCCAGCTTGATGCGCTGCTGAAGCTTCGCGGCGAGCTCAACGCCGGCCTCGAAAGCCGCGGCGTGAAGCTCAGCGTCAACGATCTCCTGATCAAGGCGCTCGCCCAATCGCTGATGGAAGTGCCGGAATGCAACGTCGCCTTCGCTGGCGATCACATGCTCCAGTACAAACGCGCCGATATTTCGGTCGCGGTGTCGATCCCAGCCGGCCTCATCACGCCGATTATCGCCAGCGCCGACACGAAGAGCGTTTCCGCGATTTCGACCGAGATGAAGGAACTCGCCGGCCTTGCCCGCGACGGCAAGCTGCAGCCGCCGCAATATCAGGGCGGCACCGCCAGCCTGTCGAACATGGGCATGTACGGCATCAAACAGTTCGAAGCCGTCATCAACCCGCCGCAGGGCATGATCATGGCGATCGGCGCGGGTGAGAAGCGGCCCTATGTCGTCAATGACTCACTCCAGATCGCGACGGTGATGAGCGCGACCGGAAGCTTCGACCACCGCGCGATCGACGGCGCGGATGGAGCCAAGCTGATGCAGGCATTCAAGCGGCTGGTCGAGAACCCGATCGGGATGCTGGCTTGAGCCGCGAGGCGGTGATCCGTGTCACCGCCATGCCCGCCGACACCAATCCATACGGCGGCGTGTTCGGCGGGTGGCTGATGGGCCAGATGGGTCTCGCCTGCGGATCGTTCGCGTCGCGCCGGACCAACGGCAAGGCGATCCTGGTCGCGGCGGATTCGGTCAAATTCCCGGGCGCGATGGCGGTCGGCGATGAGCTCAGCGTCTATGTCGACCTGTTGAAGCAGGGCCGCACGTCGTTACGTCTCAAGGCCGAAGCGATCGCCCGCGAACGCGACGGTGAGAAAGAAACCACGGTGGCGGAGGGAGAGTTCACCTTCGTCGCTCTCGACGAACAAGGAAAACCGAGGGAGATCGACAATGCCTAGCCCCTCTCCCCTCGCGGGAGAGGGAAAGCTGTCGCGAAGCGACAGCAGGGAGAGGGGGCAGCGCATTGCCAAGCTCCGTGGTCGAGCGAAGGAAATGCGCTCGCAACCAACGCAAGCCGAACATCGGCTCTGGCAAATTCTCCGCGGCCATCGCTTTGCCGGATTCAAGTTTCGGCGACAGGTGCCGCTTTGCTTCGCCGAGCGACTGATCGTCGAACTCGATGGTGGGCAGCACGCTGAAAGTGCTCGTGATGAACGGCGCGATGCCTATCTGCGGTCTCAGGATTTTCGCGTCCTGCGCATTTGGAACAACGATCTTTTCAACAATGAAGATGGGGTTGCAGAACTGATTCTGTTGGCGCTGCGTTCGCCCCCTCTCCCCAACCCCTCTCCCGCGAGGGGAGAGGGGCTGAATGGAGCACACAATGGCTGACAATTACGATGTGATCGTCCTCGGTTCCGGGCCTGGCGGCTATGTCGCCGCGATCCGTGCCGCGCAGCTCGGGCTCAAGACCGCGATCGTCGAGCGCGAGAATCTGGGCGGAATCTGCCTCAACTGGGGCTGCATTCCGACCAAGGCGCTGCTGCGGACGGCCGAAGTCTTTCACTACATGACCCACGCCGACGCCTACGGACTCAGCAATGACAAGCCGTCGTTCGATCTCGCCAAGGTCGTCGCGCGCAGCCGCGCGGTCGCCAAGCAGCTCAACCAAGGCGTCACGCACCTGATGAAGAAGAACAAGATCACGGTCGTGATGGGCGAGGGGAAGCCGACCGGCAAAGGCAAGCTCAGCGTCGCGGGCGCCGACGGCAAGGCGACCGAGCTCGCCGCCAAGCACATCATCGTCGCTACTGGTGCCCGCGCGCGCGACCTGCCGTTCGCCAAGGCCGACGGCAAGCGCATCTGGACCTATCGCCACGCAATGACGCCGCCGGAAATGCCGACGGAGTTGTTGGTCATCGGGTCGGGCGCGATCGGGATCGAGTTTGCGAGTTTCTACGCTGACCTCGGCAGCAAGGTTACGGTGGTCGAGATGCTCGATCGCATCGTTCCGGTCGAGGATGCGGAAGTCAGCGCCCAGCTTCAAAAGAGCATGGCCAAGCAGGGCCTCAATATCCTGACCTCGGCGGGCGTCGAGAGCCTCAAGGCGGACGCGAAGGGCGTGACCGCCAAGATCAAGACCAGCGACGGCAAGACGGCCGAGCACAAGTTCAGCCACGTCATCGTTGCGGTCGGAATTGCGCCCAACACCGAGAATATCGGGCTCGAAGCGCTCGGCATCAAAACCACCAAGGGCCACATCGACACGGACGACATGTGCCGCACCAACGTGCCGGGCATTTGGGCGATCGGTGATGTCACCGCGCCGCCCTGGCTCGCGCACAAGGCCAGCCATGAAGGCGTCACCGCTGCCGAGGCAATCGCCAAGGAACTAGGCAACAAGGACGTGCACCCGCACGCCACCGATCCGAAGAATATCCCGGGCTGCACTTACTGCCGCCCGCAGGTCGCCAGCGTTGGCCTGACCGAGGCCAAGGCCAAGGAAGCAGGCTTCGACGTGAAGGTCGGCAAGTTCCCCGCGATCGGCAACGGCAAGGCCATCGCGCTGGGCGAGGTCGACGGCTTCGTGAAGACGGTGTTCGACGCCAAGACCGGTGAGTTGCTCGGCGCGCACATGATCGGCGCCGAAGTCACCGAGCTGATCCAGGGCTACACGATCGGAAAGACCGCCGAACTGGTCGAGACCGACTTCATGAACACCGTGTTCCCGCACCCGACACTGAGCGAGATGATGCATGAAAGCGTCCTCGCCGCATTCGGACGCGTGATCCACATCTGACGGCGCCAACAAAAGCCCTGTCCTACTTGCACAGGCTTATGCAAAGGGACCGATAACGAAGTTGCGGGCGTAACCGACCGCGAAAATCAAGCTCGTCACTGCGAACATTGGGAACATTCGCGTGATCCAAGGGGGAGGGGCCCGATGATTTCGAAGTTGCTACTGGCCGCGGTTGCGGCTGCCGCCATCGCCGTGCCGGCATCCGCGACAACGGTCGTCACCGCGGATCGCATGCTCGACGTCGCCAAGGGCGCCTATGTCGAGCACCCTGCCATCTTCATCGACGACAATGGCCGCGTTACCTCTGTTGCGGACGCGCGCACGGTGCGCTTCAGCGACCAGGTCAAGCATATCGACCTGCCCGGCGAGACGTTGCTTCCGGGCCTCGTCGACATGCATGTTCACCTAACCAGCCTGGCCGAGATCGGCGGCTATCAAGGCCTCAAGTACACGGACAATTTCTGGACCGCGGTCGGCGTCGCCAACGCCAAAAAGACGCTGAATGCCGGCTTCACGACCGTTCGCAATGTCGGCAGTTCCGACTTCGCCGATGTCGCACTCCAGCAGGCCATCGACGGCGGCTGGGTCGAAGGGCCGCGCATCGTGCCCGCGACCTACGCAATCGGTGCGACCGGCGGTCATTGCGACGACACCGGCCTGCCGCGCTACTATGACAAGAAAGCGGATTCGGTGATCAGCGGCCCGCTCGACGCGCGCGAGAAGGTGCGCTGGCTTCACAAATATGGCGCCGAGGTGATCAAGATCTGCGCGACCGGTGGCGTCTTCTCATTGGGTGACAGCGTCGGTGCGCAGCAACTCAGTCTTGAGGAAATGAAGGCGATTGCCGACGAGGCGCACATGCTCGGCCTGAAGGTGGCGGCGCACGCTCACGGCGACGAGGGAATCCACGACGCGATCCTGGCCGGGATCGACACTATCGAACATGCCAGCCTGGCGAGTGATGCGACGCTGCAGCTCGCGAAGCAGCATGGCACCTGGTTCGACATGGATATCTACAACGACGACTACATCCTCGCGACCGGGACCTCGAACGGGACCGAGCAGGAGAGCCTCGATAAGGAAAAGACGATCGGCCTGAAGCAGCGCCAGACATTCCAGCGTGCAGTTCGCGCGGGCGTGAAGATGCTCTTCGGGACGGACGCAGGCGTTTATCCGCACGGCGACAACGGCAAGCAGTTCGCGAAGATGGTGCAGTGGGGCATGACCCCGATCCAGGCGATCCGCGCGGCGACGACGAGCGCGTCGGAAGCTCTGGGCCGGCCGGAAGTCGGCTCGCTCCAGCCGGGTGCCTATGGCGACATCATCGCGGTGCGCGGCGACCCGCTGGCGAACGTCGCTGTGCTCGAGCATGTCGATGCAGTCGTGAAAGGCGGCAAGCTGCTCAAAGCGCCCGGCCCCGCCGCCCAGTAGCAGCGTGCGCCCGTTAATCCGTTTTTAGCGGATTTCCGAGCACGATAGACACGGAGGAGTTCGTGTCATGCTGATGTTCAGGGTTCTCGGGAGCTGGGTTCGCGGCCTGTACCTGTTGGGCTTTGGCGCCTTCTGGGTTCTGGGCACCTATTACATTCAAAGCGCCACCGGCAATCCCGGCTCTACGGGGTTCATAATCGGTGGCCTGATGATGGTGTCAGGCGGGATCGTGATCGTCCGCGGACTGGCGATGACGAAGACGGGCTATTCGCCGCTGTCCAAGGAATCGACCGGCTGGCGCGACGACGGCAAGCCGCTGGCGAGCGACACGGGTTTCGACGCAGATGCGGCGATCTCGCGCTACCTGCAGAACCGGCCGCCGTCCGCCGAACCGCTTGCGCCAATGTCGGCAGACCCTGAGGCGGCGCCGGCCGCGCCCGTGCGCCCGACCTTCGGCCGCAAGCAGGCGTAAAGCCCGCCCGCGCGTTGCGCTCCTGCGGAAAGGCCGGTAGCGCCCGCGCCGAATGAGCGCGACGCATTCCAACAACCGAACGCTGATCATCGCCCTCGCAGCGAACCTCGGCATTGCAGCGTCGAAATTCGTGGCGGCCGCAATCACCGGTTCGTCGGCGATGCTGACCGAAGGCGTTCACAGCGTCGTCGATTCCACCAACCAGCTACTGCTGATGTGGGGCCGCAAGCAGTCGCGGAAGCCACCGGATAAGTACCATCCGTTCGGTTACGGGCGCGAGCTCTACTTCTGGAGCTTCGTCGTCGCCGTTCTCGTCTTCTCGCTCGGTGCCGGCGTGTCCGTTTACGAAGGCATATTGCACATCCTCGAGCCGCAGGACGCGGTCTCGCCGATCGTGGCGTATGTCGTGCTTCTGGTCGCCTTCTTGCTCGAGGGCTGGTCGACGCTGGAGGCGTTCAAGGAGTTCAGAGAGGCAAAGGGCAAGCTCGGCTGGTTCGCCGCGGTGAAGCGGTCGAAGGATCCGCCGGCCTTCATCGTCCTCCTCGAGAATGGGGCAGCGATGGCGGGCATCATCGCCGCGGCGCTTGGCGTGTTCCTCTCCCAGATGACCGGCAATCCGTTCTGGGACGGTGCAGCGTCGGTTTTCATCGGCATGATCCTCGGCGTGACCGCGATCTGGCTCGCCCGGGAGTCGAAGGGCTTGTTGATCGGGGAGGCGGCAAACCCGGAGATCGTGAAGGGCCTTCGCGCGTTGGTCTCCGACCAGCCCGGCGTGGTCGGAGTGGGCCATGTGCTGACGATCCATTCGTCGCCTGACCAGATCACGGCCATGATCAACGTAGATTTCGACAACGACATGCGCGCCGGCGAGGTCGAGCGGATCGTCTGCGAGGTCGAGCGGGCAGCGCATCGGACCTGGCCGGAGGTTCGGCGGTTATTCATTCGGCCGATGCAAGGCGCGGCCGAGGAGCGAAAGAAGAAGTGACCGTAAAACTCGATCGGGAAAAGGTCCGTCGAGAGTTCGATGACGCCGTCAACATGACGGCATCCGAGATCGAGAAATGGCTGAAGACTGACGAAAGCAAGAAGGTTGGCTTCAAGGGCGCTGACGGCAGCCGCGACGAGAGCGTCGGCCATGCCAGCGGACGGCGCATCGTGAAGATTCTCGGCAAACGGCAAGGCGATCTCACCGACGAGGATTACGCGCACATGCGGAAGGTCGTCGGCTATGTCCGTCGTCACAGCGCGCAACGGCCCGAGAACATCTACACCTCACGCTGGCGCTACAGCCTGATGAACTGGGGCAACGACCCGACTAAGTAAGGCGATCGGTTACCGCCGGATAAAGGATCCTCTTTCACCCTTGGTCAGGTCGCTCCGGCTTAGCCTGCGGGACGAGGGGAGAGAGCCATGAGCAGCTTTCACCAGTCGCGCAGCCGGATTTTCTTCGATTCCGTCTGTGCCTTTGGGATGTCGACGTTCTGTGCCGTGGCGTGGACGCAGACTTATGCCACCGCGATGCTGGGCGCAGCGAGCGTTGCCGGGATTTACGGTATTATGCGTTTCACCGACATGTTCCGACGCACGCCGGTCGTCGAAGAGGCGGTGGCTGCGGACCTCGCGGTTGAAACTGTGATCCTCGAAGAGATTGCGCCCGAGCCCGCGGCTCCTGTTGTTGAGCGGAAATCCGTCGACCTGACGAAGCCAACGCCGGAGCTAAAACCGGAGGTCGTTGCGGCGCTGGTTCGCAAGCCAAAGCGTAAGACGGCCAAAAAGCCGGCCAAGGCCGAAGATGCGGTCGAGCCGTCCGTCGTCCCGGAGCAGGCCACTGCCGTCGAGCCCGAACCTGACTATTCGACTCCGATCGCGCCGCTGTTCGAGCCTGAGCCTTTCATGCGGCAACACCAGCGTGCCGCGTTCGGCCGCAAGTTCGGGGCTCGCTAACCGCTAACGGCGAGTACTTGCCAAGGCCTGCATCGCGCTCCACGCTTGATGCATGGCGCAGATGCATGACGTTTCGGACCCGCGAAACGCTGAAATCCTGATCAACGTCAACGGCGAGCTGAAGCCGCGCGCCGAAGCGGTCGTTTCTGTTTTTGATAGCGGCTTCATGCTCGGTGACGGCGTGTGGGAGGGGCTGCGCGTCCACAAGGGCAAGCTCGGCTTCCTCAACAGGCACCTCGATCGGCTATTCGAGGGTTCCAAGGCGATCGCAATGGATCTCGGCATGTCGCGGCACGACATTGCAAAGCGGCTCTACGATACGCTCGACGCCAATGGCATGAGCGAGGGAGTTCACGTCCGCCTGATGGTGACGCGCGGCGTGCGCTCGACGCCCTATCAGGATCCGCGCGTCGTGGTCGGCGGGCCGACGATGGTGATCATCCCGGAATATAAGGAGCCCGATCCAGGCGTTTTCGAGCGTGGGCTCAAACTGTTTACGGTTCACGTGCGTCGCGGCGACCCGGCGGTACAGGACCAGAAGATCAACTCGCATTCGAAGCTGAACTGCATCCTCGCGTCGGTGCAGGCCACGCAGGCGGGCGCGGACGAGGCGCTGATGCTCGACCCGCACGGCTTCGTGGCGACGTGCAATTCGACCCACTTCTTCATCGTCCGCAAGGGCGAGGTGTGGACGTCGAGCGGCAAATATTGCCTCGGCGGGATAACCCGGCAGCTGGCGCTCGAAGTGGCCCGCGAGGCAGGTATTCCTGCAATTGAGAAGGATTTCTCGCTGACCGACGTTTATGGCGCCGATGAAGCGTTCACGACGGGTACTTTTGCTGGCATCGTTCCGGTCCGGGAGATCGATGGGCGGCAGTTCACTTGCCGCGGTCCAATGGTCGAACGCCTTCAAGAACTTTACGCGGATCGTGTCGAGCGCGACACCGGAGAACAGCAGCGCCCGTGACTGTCAGGATCGCCATGTGGTCGGGGCCGCGAAACCTCTCCACGGCGATGATGCGCAGTTTCGGCAGCCGCTCCGACACCTTTGTTTCGGACGAGCCCTTCTACGGTTGCTTTCTCAAAGAGACCCGAGCGGATCATCCGATGAGTGACCTGGTGATCGCGGCGATGGACTGCAACTGGAGCAGTGTCACGGAGACGCTAAGCGGGTCTCCGCCGGATGGTGCTCCGGTCTGGTACCAGAAGCACATGTGGCATCACATGACGGGGCCGGTCGGCTACGACGATTTCGCGGGCTTCACGCACGCGTTCCTGATCCGCGAGCCCGAGCGGATGATCGCCTCATATTTGCGCAAGCGCGAAGCGGCCGAGTTCAAGGATTTTGGGCTCGAGCGACAGGCCGAGTTTTTCGAGCGTGAGGCGGACCGGCTCGGTCATGCGCCGCCGGTCGTCGACGCGAACGACATATTGGCCGATCCGGAAGCGGTTCTGTCAAAATTGTGCGAAGCTCTCAGCATCCAGTGGGACCGGGCGATGCTGAGCTGGGCGCCGGGGCGGCGAGCGACCGACGGTCCGTGGGCTCCCCACTGGTATGGGGCGGTTGAAGCCAGCACCGGCTTCGGCTCGCCGGAGACCGCTGAGGTTGATTTGCCCGAGGACGCCAAGCGCGTAGCCGACCGATGCCGCCCCTATTACGAGCGGCTGGCCGAGTACCGAATCAGGGCGTGATCAGCCGAGCGTCTTTACGCCGTTTGCCGCCCATTCCTCGTCGACGTTCACTTCAAGCGAGGCCCATTCCGCGCGCGTGCGGCACTGGGTCGTCTCAATCCGGCTCCCGGTGTTCGGTTCGACGCGGAGGCAGTAGCGGGTGTTTTCGTTGCCGGCCGGTGCGGGCTCGCCTTGCGCCCATTGCAGGCTTGCGGCGGAGGCGCCCGAAGCGGCGATCATCGCAGTCAAGGCAACGGCCAGGCTCGTGCGGATCATCTCGACTCTCCTCTGTGACGGTCCGATACGCTTATCCGCCAAATTGGTGTCGAGCGCGAGATTGTTTCGACCGAACGGCTTAACGCTGCGGTTCAGCGCCGCTCGTAGGTTCCGATCAGTTCTCCCTGCCCGATCTCATGCTTCGCGGCGGCATTCTCGACATCGACAACCTTCGCGTCGTTGGGCAAGCCGAGCTTCTCCACGTCCAGGGCGAACAATTTGAAGTGATAATGGTGCGCGCGGTCCCCCTTTGGCGGACAGGGACCGCCGTAGCCCGCCTTCCCCATATCATTGATCGACTGTTTGCCGCCGACCATGGACCGGGCGGTCGACGGGATGTCGTAAACGCCCCAGTGCCGGAACGTCCCGCCCGGCGCGTCCGGATCGTCGATGATTAGGGCGAAGCTCCTGGTGCCTGATGGCGGCTCGGCCCAGCTCAGGCCAGGCGACTGGTTTGTGCCGTCGCAGGTGTATTGCGCCGGGATCGCTCGGCCGTTCTTGAAGGCATCGCTAGTCAGCTCAAGCGAGGTTACAGCCTTGTTCGGCGAACCACCTTCACCATTGCCACAGCTAGCGAGCGAAATGCCGAGGACAACAAGGTCGTAAGATCGCATGGCGGAGTCCGTTGAGAGCTATCCCAACGGAAAATCCCCGCCACCGTTCCTTGCTTGCCTTATTTTGCTGCCGTTGCCTCGGACACGTCGACACCAAGTTCTTCCCATTCGGCCTTGGTCCTGCACTCGATCTTGCTCATCCGGCTTCCGGTGGAGGCTTCCAACCGGATGCAATATTTCGCCTGCGCTTCGACCGATTTCTTCTTCGTGTCCGCCGACGCCGGCGCGGCTGCCAAAGCCAAACTTAGAACTAAGAAAGTTGCTGCATTCGTCATGTCCGTCACTCCTCCTGGACGAACAATGCATGCGCCTAGTTCGGTGCGATTGCGGCTCCCCTTCGACCGATAGTATCCGGGGTTCGGCGAGGTCCGTCTGTCGGTTCGTGACGCGCGTTCGTAGCGGTTGACCCCTCGGGACACCCTCGCTATGTGCCCGCCCGTCCGAGCGAAAGGGATTCTCTATCGCCGGACAAGAGCTGAACATTGCTCAGACAAGCGCGTGGCTGGCGGCCCACCTCGAGACGAGGGACGGCTTTCCGGGCTTCGCGCTCTTTGCGTTGAGCAAAGTAACCGCTGGGTTTCCAGCAACGAAAGGTGAAGGGCTTCATGCCAACGATTAACCAGCTGATCCGCAAGGGTCGCGACCTGCAGAAGGCCAAGAACAAGGTCCCTGCGATGGAGGCCAACCCGCAGAAGCGCGGCGTTTGCACCCGTGTCTACACGACGACCCCGAAGAAGCCGAACTCGGCGCTGCGCAAGGTGGCCAAGGTCCGCCTGACCAACCAGCGCGAAGTGATCAGCTACATCCCGGGCGAAGGCCACAACCTCCAGGAGCACAGCGTCGTGCTGATCCGTGGCGGGCGTGTGCGCGACCTTCCCGGCGTCCGCTATCACGTCCTCCGCGGCGTCCTCGACACCCAGGGCGTCAAGGACCGCAAGCAGAGCCGTTCCAAGTACGGCGCCAAGCGTCCCAAGTAACCGACAGCAGTAAGCCCCGGACAGGTTCCGGACCGGCTGAAGAGAAAGGAATTATCCAATGGCTCGTCGTCGTCGCCCAGAGAAGCGCGAAATCCTCCCCGATCCGAAGTTCGGGGACATCGTCCTGTCGAAGTTCATGAATTCGGTCATGCTCGACGGCAAGAAGTCCGTCGCCGAAGGCATCGTCTATGGCGCTCTCGACAATGTCGAAGCTCGCCTGAAGCGTGAGCCGATTGGCGTGTTCCATGACGCGCTCAACAATGTGAAGCCGGGCATCGAGGTTCGCAGCCGCCGCGTTGGCGGTGCGACCTACCAGGTTCCGGTGGAAGTCCGTCCGGAGCGCGCCCAGGCTCTCGCCATCCGCTGGCTCATCTCGGCCGCTCGTGCCCGTTCGGAGAAGACCATGTCCGGCCGCCTGTCGGGCGAGCTGATGGATGCGTCGCAGAACCGCGGCAACGCCGTGAAGAAGCGCGAAGACACGCACCGCATGGCCGAAGCGAACCGTGCCTTCAGCCACTACCGCTGGTAATTTTAATACCTATATCTGGGGAAGCCGGATCCGCCGGCTCCCCACATCGCTAAGGAATTGACGAACATGGCCCGCAGCCATCCGCTCGAACGCTATCGCAACATCGGCATCATGGCGCACATCGACGCCGGCAAGACGACGAC
>Ga0268266_10001434_pt1 | contig 28392 bp, 26 predicted proteins | sample KBSS13metaG_FD_190356 | JGI IMG/M metagenome (GOLD analysis project Ga0268266, IMG submission 190356) | Switchgrass rhizosphere microbial communities from Kellogg Biological Station, Michigan, USA - KBS S1-3 metaG (SPAdes) (version 2) | ecosystem: Host-associated > Plants > Roots > Rhizosphere... | reverse complement strand
CCACGGCGCGACCCAGCCTACGGTACGGGCAAGGGCGAAGAGCACGGTGAACATCGTCGTCGGGAAGCCGATCGCCGACAGAATGATGCCCGAGTAGAAGTCGACGTTCGGGAACAGCTTCTTCTCGACGAAGTAGGGATCGTTGAGCGCGATCTCTTCCAGCCGCAGCGCCGTCTCGAACAGCGGATCGTCGACCTTGAGTGCCTCGAACACCTCGCGCACGGTCGACTGCATGACCGTCGCGCGCGGGTCGTAGTTCTTGTAGACGCGGTGGCCGAAGCCCATCAGGCGGAAGGGATCGTTCTTGTCCTTGGCCCGCTCGATGTAGTGCGGGATCTTGTCCGGCGTGCCGATCTCCTTGAGCATGTTGAGCGCCGCCTCGTTGGCGCCGCCATGTGCCGGCCCCCAAAGGCAGGCGATACCCGCCGCGATGCACGCGAACGGATTGGCGCCCGACGAGCCGGCGAGACGCACGGTCGAGGTCGAGGCGTTCTGCTCATGGTCGGCGTGGAGGATGAAGATGCGATCCATCGCCTTCTCGACGGCCGGGATCACCTCGTACTCTTCGGCCGGCACGCCGAAGGTCATGCGCAGGAAGTTGCCGGTATAGCTCAACTTGTTGTCGGGGTAGAGGAAGGGCTGACCGACGGAGTATTTGTAGGCCATCGCCGCGATCGTCGGCATCTTGGCGATGAGTCGGTGCGAGCTGATCTTGCGGTGCTCGGGATCGGCGATATCGGTGCTGTCGTGATAGAAGGCCGAGAGCGCGCCGACGACGCCGCACATGATCGCCATCGGGTGCGCATCGCGGCGGAAGCCCCGATAGAACGTGGCAAGCTGCTCGTGCAGCATCGTGTGGCGAGTGATGGTGCTTGAGAAGGTGTCGAGCTCGGCCTGGCTGGGCAATTCGCCGTTCAGCAGCAGGTAGCTAACTTCCATGAAGCTGGAATGCTCGGCCAGCTGGCCGATCGGGTAGCCGCGGTGCAGCAGCACGCCTTCGTCACCGTCGATGTAGGTCAGCGCGGATTCGCATGACGCGGTCGAGGTGAAGCCCGGGTCGAAAGTGAACAGTCCAGTCTGCCCATAGAGCTTGCGGATGTCGATCACTTCGGGGCCGACACTGCCTTGCAGGACGGGGTAGTCGATGTCCTTGCCGGCGACGCTGAGTTTTGCCTGGTTAGCCAAGTTTTCTTACTCCTTAGACTTGCGACCCGGCAGGGGCGGTGACTTGCGCGGAGATCCGCGCCAGGCTCTCGTCCCGTCCGAGCAGAACCAAAACATCGAAAATTCCTGGGGAGGTCGTCTGGCCGGTCAAGGCGGCGCGCAAGGGTTGCGCCAGTTTGCCCAGGCCAAGCCCCAGCTCATCGGCCATTGCCTTGAGACTACCCTCGAGCGCTTCGAGCGACCAGTCCGAAACGTCGGCGAGCCGATCATGGATGGTCGCCAGACGGGCACGCGCATCGTCCGTGAGCAGCGCCGCGGCCTTGTCGCTAAGCGGCAACGGGCGCTGGGCGAACAGGAACGCCGCGCCATCCGCCAATTCCAACAGATCCTTGGCCCGCACTTTCAGCACCGGCATCGCGCGGGTGAGCAAGTCGAGATTGGCCCCGCCCTCGATCCGCTGCGCGACGAGCGACGCCAGCCGCGCATCGTCGGCCTCGCGCAAGTAGTGGCCGTTGAGGTTCTGCAGCTTGGCCAGATCGAAGCGCGACGGCGACTTGCCGACATGGGCCATGTCGAACCACTCGACCGCCTGCGCGCGGCTGATGATCTCCTCGTCGCCGTGGCCCCAGCCCAAGCGCAGCAGGTAGTTGAACAGCGCCTCGGGCAGGATGCCCAGCTCGTCGCGGTAGGAGTCGACACCGAGCGCGCCGTGCCGCTTGGAAAGCTTGGCGCCGTCCGCCCCGTGGATCAACGGGACGTGGCCGTAGACCGGCCGCTCCCAGCCCTCGATCGCGGCCATGGCATCGATGATGGCGAGCTGGCGGAAGGCGTTGTTGAGGTGGTCGTCGCCCCGGATGACATGCGTCACGCCCATGTCGTGATCGTCCACCACGACCGCCAGCATGTAGACCGGCGTACCGTCCGAGCGCAGGATGACGAAATCGTCGATCTCCTCGTTGCGCACGGTCACGGTGCCCTGCACGAGATCGTCGATCACCGTCTCGCCTTCGCGCGGCGCCTTGATGCGCACGACGAAGGGAAGGTCGGCCGGATAGGTCGCCGGATCGGCATCGCGCCAGGGACTCACGATGCGAAACGGCCGGCGCTCTTCCTGCGCTTTGGCGCGCGCGGCAGCGAGCTCCTCCTGCGTCATGTAACAGCGGTAGGCCTGGCCCGCCGCCAGCAGCTTATGCGCCACTTCCGCATGGCGATCGGCGCGGGCGAACTGGAACACCGCGTCCTGGTCGCCCTCCAGACCGAGCCAACTCAGACCGTCGAAGATCGCCCCGATCGCCGCTTCGGTGGAGCGGGCGCGGTCGGTGTCCTCGATCCGGAGCAGGTAAGTGCCCCCATGGTGCCGGGCATAGAGCCAGTTGAACAAGGCCGTGCGGGCGCCGCCAATATGAAGGTAGCCGGTCGGTGAAGGCGCAAACCGCGTGACGACCGGCCTCGCGACGGTAGGGCGCACGGTGCTTTCGCCCGGCGCTGCCCCCGCTACGCTGCCGCTTGCCATCACACGAACCTTCCTGTCCAATGGACGCATGGCCAGCTCAGCCGTGCGTCAAGATGTCCCGTCCCCTGGCGCCTCTGGGGGCGCTGCAGTGCAACATCGGCCATGGAACAGCGCGCGCAACTTGTCGAGGGGCTTGGCGGCGCCGGAGCAATTTCTTGCCGCCTCCGGCTTCGATCGCGCGCCCTGGGCGGCGGTGGCGTTTGGAGCCGGCATCGCCGCCTGGTTCGCGCTGCCCAGCTCCGGGTATTGGCTCGCCTTGCTGGGGCTGTGCTGTGCCATTTCGGCAGCCGTTGCGGCGGCCACTTCCGAGCTAGGTCGCTATCCTTACCTGAGGCTTGCCGGAACCGTGCTGCCGCTGATCGTGGCGGCGGGGTGCGGCTCGATCTGGGCGCGATCGGCGATCGTCGGGGCGGAGCCGATCGACGGGCCCCATGTCGGCATTCTGACTGGGCGAGTGCTCAGCCTCGAGAGCCAGCCTGCCGAAGCGCGCAGCCGTATCGTGCTGGCGATACGATGGCCGGGCGTGGAAAAGCCTCTGCAGGTGCGGCTGAACCTGCCCGACAGCGCCGGCCCCCTCGATCCCAAGGTCCGGCCCGGTGCCATGATCCGGCTGCGGGCGCGGATCATGCCGCCCGCGCCGCCCATGCTGCCCGGCGCATACGACTTTGCCCGCGCCGCTTGGTTCCAAGGTCTTTCCGCGACCGGGACAGCCCTCAGCTCGCCCGAAGTGACTGGCGGCAGCACCGGCGAAACCTGGCTGAGTGCCGCTCAGCGCGGCCTGTCCGCGCACATCCACTCGAGCCTTTCTCAAGGCGAGGCCGGCATTGCCGCCGCGCTTGCGACCGGCGACATGGGCGGGATCGACGAAGCCGACACCGACGCGATGCGCGATTCCGGGCTGGCGCATTTGCTCTCGGTCAGTGGCCTGCACGTGAGTGCGGTGGTGGCCGTGGCCTACGTCCTTGCGATCCGCCTCCTGGCCCTGTGGCCTTGGCTCGCCTTGCGCGCGCGCTTGCCGCTCGTGGCGGCGGCGAGCGGCGCGCTGGCTGGTATCGCCTATACCTTGCTGACCGGCGCGCAAGTGCCGACGGTGCGGTCGTGCTTTGGGGCTTTGCTGGTGCTGGCGGCGCTGGCGCTTGGCCGCGAGGCGCTCTCGCTTCGCATGCTGGCCGTCGCCGCTTTCCTCGTGCTCGTCCTATGGCCCGAATCCGTCATCGGGCCGAGCTTCCAGATGAGCTTTGCCGCCGTCCTCGCGATCGTGGCGCTTTCGGGTGCGGGTCCGATCCGGCGCTTCGTCGCGCCGCGCGAGGAAGGCGTGGTCGCGCGGGGACTGCGGCACTTGGCCATGATCCTGCTGACCGGGTTCGTCATCGAGATCGTGCTCCTGCCGATCGGCCTCTATCATTTCCACCGCGGCGGGCTTTACGGCGCCTTCGCCAATGTCGTCGCCATCCCTTTGACGACATTCGTCATCATGCCTGCCGTGCTCGGCGCTTTGGTGCTCGACGTCGCGGGTCTCGGCGCGCCGGCCTGGTGGATCGCGGGCAAGGCCATCGCCGCGCTCCTCGCCATCGCGCATGGTGTCGCGGCGCAGCCCGGTTCGGTCACCCTTATGCCGGGAATGGGCGGATGGCCGCTGGTGCTGTTCCTGGCCGGCGGGCTCTGGCTGGCGCTATGGTGCGGGCGGGTGCGCTGGTGGGGCCTGGTTCCCGCACTCGCCGGCACGGTGATGATCGCGACGCTTCGCCCGGCGGACATCCTGGTTTCGGGGGACGGGCACCATGTTGGCCTGCTCGGCGCCGACGGCGCAGACATCTTCCTCCTGCGCCAAAGCCGCAGCGGCTTCGCGCGCGACAACCTGACCGAAATCGCCGGGATGCGCGGGGAACCCAAGCCGATCGAGACGTGGCCAGGCGCGCGCTGCAACGTCGACGCCTGTATCGTGACCCTGCAGCGGGACGATCGAACCTGGCGCGTGCTGCTGACCCGCAGCCGGTATGCGGCCGCCGAGCGCGCCCTCGCCGCCGTCTGCGAGCGCGTCGACATCGTCATCTCGGACCAGTGGCTGCCCCGCAGCTGTCATCCGCACTGGCTCAAGGCCGACCGCCGCCTCCTGGAACGGACCGGAGGCCTTGCGATCGACTTGTCCGGCCCGAGCCTCGTCACGGTAGCACAGCGCGAGGGCCATCATGGCTGGTGGCGGGGAGCCAGTGGTAAACGTCAAGGATCGGCGCTTGCAGGTGCGCGAGAGACGGCTCCGACCCGCACTGGGACTGAGCCTCGTACCCCCAACACCAAGACCGAGAACGAATGACGACCGGCTCACCCGACCGCCGCTCTTTCGGGGCACGGTCGCGCGGAACCGATGTCGATCAGTGATAGCGCCGTAGCAGCCCAGCCAATTTGCCCTGCACCTCGACCTCGCCGGGGCGGTAGATCTGCGGCTCGTAGGCTGCGTTGGCCGGGTCGAGGTAGACCATGCCATCCTTGCGGTGCAAGTACTTGAGCGTCGCTTCCTCGCCGCGCACGAGTGCGACGACGATCTCACCGTCGCGCGCGGTATTGGTGCGCTTCACCAAGGCGAAGTCGCCGTCGAGAATGCCTGCTTCCACCATCGAATCGCCGGAGACTTCCAGCGCGTAGTGCTCGCCGGCGCCGAGCAGTGCAGCCGGAACCGGCAGGGTGGACTGGCCCTCGAGCGCCTCGATCGGAACGCCCGCCGCGATCCGCCCGTGCAGCGGGATCTCGACGACATCGTTCGCCGGACGTGGTGCCACGGAGGAGCGCGGCGCATCGTTGCTGTTGGCCGACGGACGTGGCGTTGCCACCTTTGCGCCCGCGTTCTCCGGTTGCTTCAGAACCTCGAGCGCGCGCGCCCGGTTCGGTAGCCTGCGGATGAAGCCACGCTCCTCCAACGCTGAGATCAGGCGGTGGACGCCGGACTTGGACTTGAGATCCAAGGCTTCCTTCATCTCCTCGAAGCTGGGGGAGATACCCGTTTCCTCCAGGCGGGCCTGGATGAACCGGAGCAATTCGTGCTGCTTGCGCGTCAACATGTCCGCCGCCTCCTTCGGGCGTTCTTCCTGTGAACAATTGAGGAACAAGTAAGAAACAAAATTGGCGCCGTCAAGCAATTCCGCCATTGTCGAGCCAGAACACCTGAACCGGCTCGCCAGCTTGTGCCGCGGGTGCATGCGCGGCCCTGTCGATCAGCACGTTGCTGGCGGCGAGCGAGACGAGGGCGCCGCTGTCCTGCACGCTGTGCGCGGTCACGCCGTGCCCGTCCCAGCAAGCCCGCAGGAAGGCGCGGCGCGCGCCATTGGCCGGAAGCGGTGCGGCGAGCGGCATCGTCACGGCTGCCGGCAGCGGCTTGGCGGCACCGAGCAGCGCGCGTAGCAGCGGCAGCATGAACAGATAGGCGGTGACATGGCTCGACACTGGATTTCCAGGAAGCCCCAGGATGATCTGCTCGCGCGCGCCCAATGTGCGCCGCGCGACGAGGATCGGCTTGCCCGGCTTGATCGCGACGCGCCAGAAGTCGAGTTCCGCCCCGCACGCCTCGAGCGCCGGGCGGATCAGGTCATGGTCGCCCACCGAAGCGCCGCCGCTGGTCACCAGCACGTCGGCATCCTCGGCTTGGGAAAAGGCCTCGGTCAGCGCCGACAAGTGGTCCGGGACCGGGCCGATCCGTCGCACGTGGCAAGGAACCACGCGCGCCATGGCGGCGAGCATGGCGGCGTTGCTGGCCGGAATCTGGTGCGGCTGACAGCGGTCAGGGTCGCTGGCTAGCTCGTCGCCGCTGTCCATCACCACCACGCGCGGCACCCTCCGCACAGGGATGTGGACATGCCCGGCGCTGATCGCCAGCGCGAGCTGTGCGGGCCCGAGCCGGACGCCGGCGGCAAGCACTTGCGTGCCTTCGGCGAAGTCCATGCCGCAAGGGCGAATGTGCTTGTGCGGCGGCGAGGGCGCTTCGCCCGCGAGCGTGATCCGGTCGCCCTCGCGCGCGAGGTCTTCCTGCAGGATCACGCTCGCGGCGCCCGCCGGCAGCAGGGCGCCGGTGGAGACCCGCACCGCCTCTCCGGGCGCGAAGCGGTCGCCAAAGGGATGACCCGCCGCGCTCTCGCCCACCACGCGCCACGGACCGACGAGGTCACCCGGCAGCACGGCATAGCCGTCCATCGCCGAGAGATCGGCGGCAGGCTGCGTGCGCCGCGCGGTCAACGGCTCGGCGAGATAGCGCCCCAGGCCGCTGTCGATGTCGACTCGCTCCAGCGGCAGCGGCTTGACGAGCGCCAGGAGTCGCGCCTGGGCTTCCTCCAGCGCGATCGGCGGCTGTCGCATGCTCACGCCTCGGCCTTCCAGTAGCCGGACTTGCCGCCACGCTTCTCGATCAGGCGCACGTCTTCGATCACCATGCCTTTGTCGAGCGCTTTGGCCATGTCGTACACGGTGACGAGCGCGATCGTGACGGCGGTGATCGCCTCCATCTCCACGCCGGTCCTGCCGGTGAGCGAGACGATGGCGGTGGCGCGCACCGCGCCAAACCCGTCAGCGTCCTCGAAGGCGAAGTCGATGTTCACGGCGTCCAAGGCGAGCGGGTGGCACATCGGGATGAGGTCGCCCGTGCGCTTGGCGGCTAGGATTCCGGCGATCCGCGCGGTGCCGAGCACGTCACCCTTCGGCGCATCGCCGGCCTCAATGGCGGCAAGAGCCTCGGCGCTCATGCGGATGCGGCCTGACGCGACGGCGAGGCGCTGCGTCTCGGCCTTGGCGCCGACGTCGACCATGCGCGCGGTGCCGGCCGCGTCGATGTGGGTGAGCGACTTGGCCATCAGGTTGCCGGTGTTCTGGGGGTGTGGACGCCCTCCCCACTGGAGAGCGAAAAATGGCCAGCGCGATTCATGGCTGGGTCATGGCAGAGCCGAGCGATGTAGGACAGCGCCCATTTTCTTCGGGTCGAGCCCGGGAAGACGTCAGCCTCGCAGGAGCGTTCTTGTCGCTGCCTCGACATCGGGCTGGCGCATGAGGCTCTCGCCGACGAGGAACGTACGCGCACCGCACTGGCTCAAGCGCTGGAGATCGGCGTGCGTGTTGATGCCGCTTTCGCTGACCAGCAACGTGCCTTCCGGCGCAAGCGGTGCGAGGCGTTCGGTGGTGGCGAGGTCGGTGACGAAGCGCTTGAGGTCGCGGTTGTTGACGCCAATCAGCCGCGATTTCAACGCGCTTGCGCGAGCCATCTCGTCCTCGTTGTGAACTTCGACGAGCACGTCCATGCCGCGCTCGATCGCCGCCGCCTCAATCTCCGCCATCTGCGCGTCCGACAGCGCGGCGACGACGATGAGGATGGCATCGGCGCCGATCGCACGCGCCTCGGCGACTTGCCACGGATCGACCATAAAGTCCTTGCGCAGCACCGGCAATTCGCAGGCGGCGCGCGCATCCATCAGGTAGTCCTCGTGGCCCTGGAAGTACGGAGCGTCAGTCAGGACTGAAAGGCAAGCGGCACCGCCATGCTGATAGGCGAGGGCATGTTCGGCCGGCCGAAAATCAGGCCGGATCAACCCTTTGGAGGGCGATGCTTTCTTGATTTCTGCGATAAGCGCGAAGCCGCTGGCCGCTTTCGCTTCCAACGCCCGACGGAATCCGCGCGGCGGTGTCTGCTCGGCGGCGCGCACATCCAGGTCTGCCACCGTGGCATAGCCTTGGCGCGCGGTAACTTCCTCGCGCTTGGTCGCGCAGATCTCTGTCAGCTTGTCGGTCATCTTATTTGGCCGTTGTGGCGATCCAGCAATCGAGCAGGGCCTTGGCGAGGCCCTTGTCGATCACTTCGGCGGCTTCCTCGGCCCCGTCGCGCCAATCGCTCGCCTGCCCCGCCAGGATCAGCGCGCCGGCCGCGTTGAGCAGCACCGCGTCGCGATAGGCGCCGAGTTCGCCGTCGAGCAGACGGCGCAAGGCGGCGGCGTTGTAGGCCGCATCGCCGCCGCGCAGCTCTTCGAGCGGGTGGCTCGGCAGGCCCGCGTCGGCGGGAGTGACGCGCGGCGGGACGTTGCCGCAGTTGAGCGTCGCGACCGCGCTGACGCCGTCGATCGAGAGCTCATCCAACCCTTCTTCGCCCCCCACGACCATGGCCGCGCCGCAGCCGACCAGGGCGAGGGCATCGCGATAGATCGGCACGTAGGTCGGATTGGCAACCCCGACCAGCTGGCGGGTGACGCCTGCCGGATTGCACATCGGCCCGGTGAGGTTGAAGATCGTGCGCTTCCCGATCGCCTTGCGGATCGGCGCCAGGCGGGCGAGCGCGGGATGGTGCTGCTGCGCGAAGAGAAAGGCGATGCCAAGGTCCGCCAGCGTCTCTTCGGCCCGCTCGCCGGCGCGGGCGAGATCGAGGCCCAGTGCTTCGAGCGTATCGGCGCCGCCCGCCTTGGACGAGGCAGCGCGGTTGCCGTGCTTGGCGACAGGCACCCCCGCCGCCGCGACGACGATGGCCACGGCGGTGGATACATTGAGGCTGTGCTGGCCGTCACCGCCCGTGCCGCACACGTCGATCGCGGCGGCGGGGGCGGACACCGGCAGCATCCGCTTGCGCATGGCGAGCACCACGCCGGCGATGTCCTGCGCGGTCTCGCCGCGCTCGGACATGGCGAGGATCGCCTCGGTCGTCTCGGCGTCGTTCAGTTCGCCGTCGAGGATGCGGCCGAACAGCACCTCGGTCTCGGCGATCGTGGGCGCGTCGAGCGTGCTCATGCGGCGAAGCGCGCGGGCAGGCGTGCGTCGATGCCGCACAGAGTCAGGAAGTTGGCGAGCATGGCATGGCCGTGCTCGGTGGCGATGCTCTCGGGATGGAACTGCACGCCGTGGATCGGCAGCGCGGCGTGACGGAAGCCCATCACGTGGCCGTCGTCCGATCGCGCGTTGACCTGCAGAGCCTCGGGGATGTCCTCGACGATCAGCGAGTGATAGCGCGTCGCGGTGAAGGGCGAGGGCACGCCGGCGAAGACGCCGCTGCCATCGTGCGTGACAGGTGAGGTCTTGCCGTGCATCAGCCCGCCGCGCACGACCTTGCCGCCGAAGTATTGCCCGATCGACTGGTGGCCCAGGCACACGCCGAGCAGCGGCTTGCCGGCATCCGCCGCGGCGCCGACGAGGTCGAGGCTGATGCCCGCCTCGTTGGGCGTGCAGGGACCCGGCGAGATCAGGAAGCCCTGCGCCCCGCTCGAGATCGCCTGCCCGGCCGACAGCGCATCGTTGCGCACGACATCGACTTCGGCCCCCAGTTCCATCAGGTAATGGACCAGGTTCCAAGTGAAGCTGTCGTAGTTGTCGATGACCAGGATCATGGCGCCGCCTTCGGCTTTTTCTCGACGACGATCAACTTTTTCTCGACGACGATCAGGGGGCCGAGCGGCGGACCGCCATCGACGCGGTGCATCGTCGGGTCCCAGAGCGACGACACGCTGCCGTCGAGGAACAGCGCGTTGGGCGTCTTGAGCACGTCGCGAAAGTAGCGCGCGAGCTTGCCGAAGGAAATCGGCGCCTCGGAGATCACGAAGTGCGCACGGCCCTCGCGGTCCACGCCCACCGCATTGCGCAGCTTCTGCGAAGGGCCGTCCGCGTCGATGCGCGGGTGGAGCTTGCCGTCGATCACCAGCATCGGCCCGGACTGGGTGCCGAAATCCGGACGACGATCGACCCGGGCGGCGAAGTCCGCGCTGGTGCGCACTTGCCAGCGCCCCTCCGCGCCGAAGAACACGCCGTTGGGCTGGAGGTGGAAGTTGCCCCAACCTTCGTTGCGGTTGAGCGCGTGGAGCCGCTTGCCGCCCTCGACGTAGTAGCCGATCGGCAATCCCGCCGCGTCGAACATGCCCCCGTTCATGGCGAAGGCGACGTTGCTCGCCTTGTTACCCAGCGCCACCGCGAGCTCGGACAGGCTGCGATAGGGCTTGCCGGCCGGTCCGAGCACCATGCGGATGGAGTCGTGCGCCGGGTCGGCGATGCAGTGGGTGAGGGGCGTGCCTTCGAACGTGGCGCCGATGCACGGCGGTGGCGGGGGCGCGTCCTTCGCGGCGGCCTTGGTATCCGGCTTGCTGCAGGCGGTTAGTGCCAGGGCGAGCAGCAGCGTCTTCCCGGACTTGATCCGGGACCGGTTGCGCCATCTCGCGAGCTCTCTTCGAGGCTGCTGTGCCATGAAAGGCTCGGCACTGCCGGAACCGGTCGCGGGTCTAGCCCGCGACGACGTGGGCGGTCGTATCACTGCCCGAAGCCCGGCTCCCCGGCGACGCGGATCGCCTCGCGGGCGGCGGCGAAGAGGGCGCCGGACTTGGCCTCGCACTCGCGCTGCTCGGACGCGGGGTCGCTGTCTGCGACAATCCCTGCGCCCGCCTGGACATGCAGCAGGCCGTCCTTGAGCACGCCGGTGCGCAGGACGATGCAGCTGTCGACCGACCCGTCCGGCGCGAAGTAGCCGACCCCGCCGGCGTAGGCGCCGCGTGTCTCGGGCTCGAGCTCGGCGATGATCTCGCAGGCACGCACCTTGGGGGCGCCCGAGACGGTGCCGGCCGGAAAGCCCGCGAACACCGCGTCCACCGCGTCATGCTTGGCCGCGTCGAGCGCGCCGACCACGTTCGAGACGATGTGCATGACGTGGCTGTAGCGCTCGATCGTGTAGCTGTCGGTGACTTCGACCGTGCCCGCGGCGGCGACTCGGCCGACATCGTTGCGGCCCAGGTCGAGCAGCATCAGGTGCTCGGCGCGCTCCTTGGGATCGGCAAGCAGGCTGGCTTCGTTTGCCTTGTCCTCGGCCGGCGTGAGCCCGCGCGGGCGGGTGCCGGCGATCGGCCGGATGGTGACTTCGCCGTCGCGCACGCGCACCAGTATCTCGGGGCTCGAACCGATCAGGGCAAAGCCGGGCAGATCGAGGAAATAGAGGAACGGCGAGGGGTTCACTCGGCGCAGCGCGCGATACAAGGCCAGCGGCGGCAGCGGGAACGGGCACGTGAAGCGCTGTGCGAGCACGACCTGGAAGATGTCGCCTGCCGCGATGTAATCCTTGGCGCGCAGTACCATCGCCTCGTATTCGCCGGGGGCAAGGACAGGTGTGCGCTCCGGCTCGATGGCACCGCTGAGCTGCGGCGAGGGCGGGACGGGTTGGGCGAGGCGGCGCAGCGTTTCCTCGATGCGCTCCTCGGCGATCGCGGTCCCGGCCGCGCCGCTCTCGGGCCAGACCGGCGCGACGCAGAACAGCTCGTCGCCGAGCCGGTCGAACACCAGGATCACGGACGGGCGCACGAACAGCATGTCGGGCAGTTCCAGCGCGCTTTGCGGCGCGCGCGGCAGCTTCTCGACGAGGCCGATCGTCTCGTAGCCGAAGTAGCCGACCAGGCAGGCGAGGACTGGCGGCAACTCGGCCGGCACGTCGATCCGGCACGCGGCCACTAGCGCGCGCAGCTCGGTCAGGCTGTCGCGGTCGAGCGGGACGAAGGCGGCAGGGTCGCTGTGCCAGCGGCGGTTGATCTCGCAACCCTCAGGTCCGGCCCGGAACACCAGGTCGGGCGCGAGGCCGAGCAGGCTGTAGCGGCCGCGAGTCTCGCCCCCTTCGACCGATTCCAGCAGGAAGTCGCCGCGCTCGGCCTCGAACAGCTTGAGTGCGGCCCCGACCGGGGTTTCGGTATCGGCAACGAGGCGCCGCCACACCAGCGCCGGGCGCCCGGCGGCGATCGCGGCGGCGGCAGCCTGGCGCTGCTTGGCGGCGGTGTCGGTCACGTGGGGTTCCGTGATCAGCTGGTGGGCGCGGGAACGCCGGCGAGCTCGTCGTGCAGCGCCTTGAGCGCGGCGTCGTTGCGCTTGACGCCCACCTCCTTGGTGATCGCCTTGCGCAGCGCGCCGGAATATTCGTCACCCGCGACCTTGCCGAGATCGCGCTGCGCGACCTTTACAGTGGGATCGTTGCGCTGGACCTGGCCCGGCTGGATCTTGTCGAGCACCACCACGAACCAGCCCCGGCGCTGCGGCGCTTCCTGCACCTTCACCGTGCCGGACGCCATGGCGAACAGGAGCCGGATCGGCGGCGGGATCTCGCGGCCCGCCCGCTGCAGCTGGGTGAGCTGCGCGCGGGTCATCCCCACGCGCTGCACGGGCGGCAGCTTCTTGCCCAGACGCGCCAGCACCGCCTCCAGGCCTTCACCCTTGCGCACCGCCGCCTGCACCTGCTGGGCTTGCGCCTTCGCGCTCTGCGATCCCTTGTCGAGCGCGTAGGCGAACTTCACGTCGTTGACGATCTCGTTGAAGGGCGCGGGCGCCGCCGGGGCGATCTCGGTCACGTCGTAGAGTATGAAGGTCTTGCCCGGCTCGGCCTCGGCGACTTGCGGCTCGCCTTCCTGCATCGAAAAGGCGGTCTTGAGCACCGGCTTGAGGACCGGATCGGCGGTTGCCCCGGCCTGGCCGTAGACGGCACCGTCGGCGGTCAACGCCGGGCTCTGCTTCACCGCGATGTTCAGACCCTTGGCGACCTCGGGCAAATTGGCGCCATTCTCGAACTTCTCCGCGACCGTATTGAGAAACTGGCTGAGCGCTGCGCGCCGCTTCTCGGTGGCGAGCGCGGTGGCGATCTCACCCTTCACTTGGTCCAGCGTGCGGCCGGGGCGGTTCTCCACCGCGTCCACCTTGATCACGTGGAAGCCGAGCGGACTGCGCGCGATCGCGGCCAGCTGTCCCGACGGCGCTGCGAACGCGGCGTCGGCCACGGCGGCCGAGGACTGCGCGGCGAGATCGCCCTTGGCGATCGGATCGAGCTTGCCAGCCGACAGGCCCTTCTCGCTCGCAGCCGCGTCGAGCGACTTGCCGCCCTGAACTTCGGCGATGATCGCCTTGGCGGCGGCCTCGGTGGGCACGATCAGCTGCGTCAGGCGGCGCCGCTCGACCGAGCCATACTGCGCCGCGTCCGCCTTGTAGCGCGCGGCGATCTCGGCGTCGGTGGGCGCAGGCACGTTCTTGACCGCATCGTCGCCGAAGGTCGCGTAGCGCACGACCCGCCGCTCGGGCCTGACGAACATGCCGGTGTGCGCCTTGTAGAAGGTCGAAAGCTCCGCCGTGCTCGGCTCCTTCTCGGGTGCGAAGGCGAGCGAGGGCAGGGCGACGATCGAGCCGGTGCGCTGTTCCGCCAGCAGCTGCGTGTAGCGCCAGGCAAGGTCGCCCGGGACGATCGCCCCGAACTCGGCGGGGCTCAGGATCTGGCGCGCGATCAGGCGCTGCGCCACCGAGTCACGGGAGATGCCCTGGCCGGCGGTGATCCCGGCGCGCTGAAGTTCGCTGTCGATCAGGCGGTCGCCCGCGACGATGCCGTTGTCATGGCCGAACGCGCTCAGCGCGGCGAGGTCGATGAGGTCGTTCAGGACGACATTCAGCCCACCCTGGCCAATGAAACTCTTCATCGTCATCGACGGTTCGCTCTGCCGCACGCGCTGGACCGCGTCGTTCGCCTCGCGGTTGAGTTCGGCCGAGGTGACCTCCTCGTCGCCGACCTTGGCCAGCGCGCCGCCGCTCGAACCGCTCGCACCGTTGCGCAAGTTGCCGATGTCGCCGGCGGCGAAGGCCAGCGCGATGATCACCAGCACGCCGATGCCGATCAGGGCGCCGATCCTGGAGTGGAGAAGGGAGCGGAAAAACTGGAGCATGCGTTCGCGGGCCGTCCGGACTTTAAGGAACCGGACGCGAAGGTCGCCCGGCAGAGCGGCGTCGCTTTAAGAGCCTAATGGGCATCCTGCAATGGCGCGTGCCGCCGCTCGATCCGGCTCACCGGGCTCCGCCCGCGAGGCAATGGTCGATTTCCCCATCAACCCGCTTTGACAAGGCGGGCACCGCTGGCCTAGCTGCCGATCAGTCTTTGGGGGCATCGGCCGGATTCGGCCGCAGACATAGGGTACTATATGGCAATGCTGCCTTACATCGTGGGCAACTGGAAGATGAACGGCACGCGTGCGATGCTGAACGAAGCGCGCGCGATCGATCGCGCGGCGGCGCGGCTGCCGAAGGTTCAAGTGGCGGTCGCACCGCCCGCGACGCTGCTGTGGCGAGTGCGCGAGGCGGTCGAGCTGATCGGCGTCGGCGGGCAGGACTGCCACGTCAAGGACAGCGGTGCCTTCACCGGAGACGTCTCCGCGCCGATGCTGAAGGACGCGGGCGCCGACTTCACCATCGTCGGCCATTCGGAGCGCCGCACCCTGCATGGCGAGACCGACGCGATCGTGCGCGCCAAGGGCGAGGCCGCGCTGTCTGCAGGCCTGGCCGTGATCCTGTGCGTGGGCGAGACCGAGGCGGAGCGCGATGCCGGCAAGGCCGAGAGCGTCGTCGGCACGCAGATCAAGGGCTCGGTCCCGCAGACGGACGGCGCCGTCGACAAGCTCACCGTCGCTTACGAGCCGGTCTGGGCCATCGGCACCGGCCGCGTGCCTTCGAACGACGATGTTGCGGCGATGCACAGCTTTATCCGCGAGACGCTGGTCGGCATCTTCGGCGACAGCGGGGCGAACGTGCGTATCCTCTACGGCGGTTCGGTGAAGGCCGACAATGCCGGCGAACTCCTGTCGATCCCCGAAGTCGGCGGCACGCTGGTCGGTGGTGCGAGCCTGACGGCGGAGAGCTTCCTCGCGATCGTCGGCGCGGCGGCGGCGCTGGAAGAGCACTGAGCCTCGAGTCCTTGCCACTGGCCGCCCGCGCGGGTTGCCAATCGGCGGGGTTGAGCCTATCTGCGCCGGCGTAACGGCGGGGACGGTTGCGTCCTTCCGCTCGAGATTCTTGGGGTTTGCATGTCGCTGTTCTTGTTCCTGACCGTGGTCCAGGCGCTGGTCGCCGCCGCTCTGGTGGGCATCATCCTCATCCAGAAGTCGGAAGGCGGTGGTCTGGGCACCGGCGGCGGCAACCCCTCGGGCCTGATGTCCGCGCGCGGTGCCGCCGACTTCCTGACCCGCACGACGGCGATCCTGGCGACGCTGTTCGTGGTGCTCAGCATCATCCTTGCCGCGCTGGCCGTCGACGTGACGTCCAGCCGCCAGCTCGATACGTCGCTCCAGCGCAGCGCGCCGATCGCGCCGCAAGCGCCGGCCGATCCGCTGGCGGGAGCCGCCAACCCGGCGCCTGGCGCCGCGGGCACGGCACCGGCTCCGTCGGCGAGTCCCTCGCCGCTGAACGACCCGCTCGCCGGCTCGGCCGCGAAGTAGGTTCGACGCGCAGACTAGCGCCGCCCCGGCTCGTCCGGGCGGCGGACCGTGACAGCTCAACTGTGGATTGAGGCGCAGGGCGCTTGCCCTGGCGCCCCCATGCGATTTAAGGCCCAACACCCATGGCGCGGCACATTTTCATCACCGGCGGCGTGGTCTCCTCCTTGGGCAAGGGCCTGATGGCGGCGAGCCTTGCGGCTCTTCTCCAGGCACGCGGGTTCAAGGTCCGCATCCGCAAGTTCGACCCTTATCTCAACGTCGATCCGGGCACGATGAGCCCGTATCAGCACGGCGAAGTCTACGTGACCGACGATGGCGCCGAAACGGACCTCGACCTCGGCCACTACGAGCGCTTCACCGGCGTCTCGGCGCACCAGGGCGACAACATCACCTCGGGCCGCATCTATCGCGACATCATCGCCAAGGAACGGCGCGGCGACTACCTGGGCGCCACCGTACAGGTGATCCCGCACGTGACCGACGCGATCAAGCAGTTCGCGATGGCCGACACCGACGACCTCGACTTCGTGCTGTGCGAGATCGGCGGCACCGTGGGCGACATCGAGAGCCTGCCCTTCATCGAGGCGCTGCGCCAGCTCAGGAACGAGCTCGGCCGCGAGCAGACCTGCTTCGTCCACGTCACGCTGGTGCCCTACATCGCCGCCGCGGGCGAACTGAAGACCAAGCCGACCCAGCACTCGGTGCGCGAGCTGACGGGCCTGGGCATCCAGCCCGACATCCTGCTGTGCCGCTGCGAGCGCCCGCTGCCCGACAGCGACCGCGCCAAGATCGCGCTGTTCTGCAACGTGCGGCGCGAGGCGGTGATCCCCGCGCTCGACGCGCCGAACATCTATTCGGTGCCGTTGCAGTACCACAACGAGGGCCTCGACGCCGAAGTCCTGCATCACTTCGGCATGACCTCGCCCGCGCCGACGCTGAAGCGCTGGGCCGACATCGTCGACCGCTACCAGAACCCCGAGGGCGAGGTGACCATCGGCGTCGTCGGCAAGTACGTCGGCCTGCCCGACGCCTACAAGTCGCTCAACGAGGCGCTGGTCCACGGCGGCATGGCCAACCGGGTGAAAGTCCACATCAACTGGATCGACGCCGAGATCTTCGAGCGCGAGGACGATTCGGAGATCGCAGCGCTGCTCGAGCCGATGCACGGCATCCTCGTGCCCGGCGGCTTCGGCGAGCGCGGGACCGAGGGCAAGATCGCATCCGTCCGCTTCGCGCGCGAACGCAACGTGCCGTTCTTCGGCATTTGCCTCGGCATGCAGATGGCCTGCATCGAGGGCGCGCGCTCGGCCGGCATCGCCAACGCCTCCTCCACCGAGTTCGGCGAGACCGATGAGCCGGTCGTCGGCATCATCACCGAGTGGATGAGCAAGGACGGCCTGCAGAAGCGCGCCGAGGGCGGAGACCTGGGCGGCACGATGCGCCTCGGCGCCTACCCGGCGATGCTCTCGCCCAACAGCCACGCCGCCTCGCTCTACGGCGCCAGCGAAATCTCCGAGCGCCACCGCCACCGCTACGAGGTGAACGGCACATACAAGGACGCGCTCGAAGGCAACGGCCTGATCTTCTCCGGCATGTCCCCAGACGGCCTGCTGCCCGAGATCGTCGAGCGGCCCGACCACCCCTGGTTCGTCGGAGTGCAGTTCCACCCCGAACTCAAGAGCAAGCCCTTCGACCCGCACCCCCTGTTCGCCGGCTTCATCGGCGCCGCGGTGCGCCAGGCGCGGCTGGTCTGAGGGCTATGCCGCCGCGCGACGGGCTGTCAGGCCGGTTGCGCCAGCAGCACGTCTTGGCGGCTGAACTTCAGTTCCCAAAGGATCAGGCCGGCTACCGCAAGGTTGATGACGGCGTGCACTTCCTTGCTCATCTCGATCACGAAGACCGGGTTGTATAGCAGCGCAGCGAAGGCGAAGAGCCAGCCGGCAGCGGCCTGCCGATTCCTGAAGTACAGCAAGGACATATAGCCCGCGTAACCCGTGACGACGAGCCGCAGAAGCTGGTAATAGCCATAAGGCGCATCCAGTATGGCTATCGCCGACGCCGCCGCGATGATCCAGCCCAGCCATGATGGCGGAAAAAGGCTGGGGCGCGCCACATTCACGTTCGCAGTCAGCTCATGACCTGAATTGTTTTCGCCGATAGTGCGCGTCGAAGTTTCCGCGCTTGCCATCCGTTCCTTGGCATCCGGGCGGGGCGCGCGGTCGACTGGGTTGCTAGTCATGGCTTGTCGAACTTGGTTCAGCGCGTGTCGCTTGTCGCGAGCTTCGACGGACGAGACATGCGCGAAGCCAGCTGCGAGGTACCTCTCGCGACGCCGGCTGTTGCCGAGCCCACCGAACATGAGCCTGGTAGCGAATGCCAACGCGACAACGACAAGAGCAACCAACGCAAAAGTCGCGGCGTCTTCACTCTCCGCAGAATTGATCATTTCGCTGAGGATCATAAGCGCCGAATTGAGCAACATCTCAAATAGCAGCATTCCAAAGCCGAGAAGCCATAGCCCCGAGACGATAGCCCAAAGCGGACCAAACAGGAACGCCGGCCACGACCATCCATTTTTCACTATGCGATAGGTGCCACCTTCATTCCTGAATACATCGAATTCGCGCACGATAGACCCTCGGCTGTCCGTCTGAGCCGATTGTGTACGGCAAGGGTCTTAACGACGCATAAAGCATCCGAATTCTTAAGGAAAAGGGCGGCCCGGATCGCCCGGACCGCCCCAACGTGTTCGCCTTGGCGCCGCTACTTACGCAGCAGCCGCCTCGCCGTCCTTCTGGCCGTCGACCACGGTCAGCGTGTTGCCGCCGATCGCGATCTTCTTGGGCTTCATCGCCTCGGGCACTTCGCGCACGAGGTCGATCACGAGCAGGCCGTCAGCGAGGTCGGCGTTCGAGACGCGGACGTAGTCCGCCAGCTCGAAGCGGCGCTCGAAGCCGCGCTGGGCGATGCCGACGTGCAGGAACTGGCCCTCGCCATCCTCCTCGGGCTTGCTGCCCTTCACCACCAGCAGGTTGGCCTGCGCGGTGATGTCGATGTCGGCGGGCTTGAACCCGGCGACCGCGAGAGTGATGCGATAGGCGTCGCTGCCGCGGCGCTCGATGTTGAAGGGGGGGTACTTGTCCCCGCCCTGCACCCGGGCCTGGTTCTCGATCATGTCGAACAGGCGGTCGAAGCCGACCATGGTGCGGCGATAAGGCGAAAAGTCGATGCGGTTCATGACAAAAATCCTCCTGTGAGCAATCTTCGTTTGGCGTGAGGCCCGGGAACCCGGCGCCTCGCTGGTGAGTCCTCCCCGTGCGGGCCAGGACTCGCAAAGCAAGATATGATAGCCAGATGCCCTTTCAAGGGTCGCAGGGTACGAAGCGAAAGGACCGCACATTCATGGCAGCCAGGGTCGAGATCTATACCAAGTGGGGCTGCCCCTATTGCAGCGCCGCCAAGTCGCTCCTCGACAAGAAGGGCGTCTCTTACGAGGAGTACGACGTGACGATGGGCGGCCCCAAGAAGGCCGAGATGCAGGAGCGTGTGCCCGGCGCGCGCACCGTTCCGCAGGTCATCGTCGACGGCAAGGCGCTGGGCGGATACGATGATATCAGCGCGCTCGACCAGCAGGGAGGGCTCGACCCAATCCTCGGTCTGTGACAATCCACTTTCCATGACACGCATCGCCTTGTTCCAGATGACCACCGGGATCGACCCGGTGGCCAACGCCGCCGTGATCGACGATGCCGTGAGCGCGGCGCGGGGCGGCGGGGCAGGGATGCTGTTCACGCCCGAGATGTCCGGCTTGCTCGACAGCGATCGCCAGCGCGCCGCCGCCAGCATCACGCGCGAGGAGGACGATCGGGTGCTCGCCACCGCGCGCGAAGCGGCGGCACGGGAGGGCGTCTGGGTCGCGCTGGGGTCGCTCGCGGTGTTGCGGGAGGACGGGCGCTGGGCCAACCGTGCCTTCGTGATCGACGCGACCGGCGCAATCGTCGCCCGCTACGACAAGCTGCACATGTTCGATGTTGATCTGGCCACTGGCGAGTCCTGGCGCGAATCGAACGCCTATGCGGCGGGTGAGGGGCATACCGTGCTGGAAACGCCCCTCGGCCGCCTGGGACTGGCGATTTGCTACGACATCCGCTTCCCGGCCCTGTTCGACGCGCTGGGCCGCGCGCGGTGCGATGTGATCGCTATTCCCGCGGCCTTCACCGTTCCAACCGGGCAGACGCACTGGCATCTGCTGCAACGCGCCCGCGCCGTGGAGGCAAGCGCGTATGTCGTGGCCGCCGCGCAAGTCGGGCGCCACCAGGATGGCCGCGCCACCTTCGGCCACAGCCTGGTGGTCGATCCCTGGGGCGAGGTCGTGCTCGACATGGGCGGCGAGTCCGCGGGCTTGGGCTTCGCTGAGATCGACCCGGCGCGCATCGCCCAAGTACGTGCGCAAGTGCCCAGTCTTGCCAACCGCCGCGTTATTCCCAATTAGGCACGCATCATGATTGTCTACGATCTGGAATGTCGTGCCGGCGGGCATCGGTTCGAAGGGTGGTTCGGCTCGTCCGACGCATTCGCGCGTCAGCAGGAGGGCGGCCTGATCGCTTGCCCGCATTGCGGATCGGCCGATGTCGCCAAGGCGGTGATGGCGCCGCGCGTCGCGCGCAAGGGCAACCAGCTGCCCGCGACGGTCGCGCCTCAGCGCAGCCAGGCCGCCGCTGCGCCGGCCCCGGTCACCTCCGCGCCGCTGCCCCCCGAAGCCGTGGCGCTGATGCACAAGCTCGCCGCTATGCAGGCCGAGGCGCTCAAGTCCTCCCGCTTCGTGGGCGAGAGCTTCGCCGAAGACGCGCGCGCAATGTACTACGGCGAACGCGAGGCTGAGCAGATCCACGGCCAGGCGACCCTTGCCGAGGCCAAGGAACTGCTGGAGGAAGGCATCGCGGTGGCGCCACTGCCGTTCCCGGTCCTGCCGCCCGACCAGGCGAACTGATTGCCAATTGGCCCCACGCTGCTAAGAGCATCGCGCGTGCGCCCGTAGCTCAGCAGGATAGAGCACCAGATTCCTAATCTGGGGGCCACAGGTTCGAATCCTGTCGGGCGCACCATGTCCTCTGAACTGGCCTGGGACTGCTCGCGGCATCGTAAACCGAAACTGAACGAGCAGGTTCAGTCTGCATGGTGCTCGCACATCTAGATTCGCTTCCATCGACTCACAACGGAAGGAAGCGAGATGAGTATCCACTGGGCTCCACATATCAGCCGCGGCAAGCGGATCGGCCTTGGCGTCGGCGCATTGCTGCTGCTCGGCGCGGCAGGCGGCGCCGGTGCCGTCGCGTTGACACGGCCGCCGGTCGAGATGGCGCCGACCGTGCCGACCGCGATCGCCAAGCTCGCCAGTACGCGCGGCGTGGTGTCGGTGCGCGGGCGTGTCGCCGAGGTCTACGGAGACCGCTTCATCGTTCAGGATGCGACCGGTCGTACGCTGGTCGATGCCGGCCGCGGGAACGCCGGTTCGCTCCATCGCGCCGACCCGATCCTGGTGCAGGGGCGCTTTGACGAAGGCCAGTTGCACGCCCGCTATTTGGTCGATGCCGCGGGCAACGTTCAGGAAGTCGGTCCGCCTCCGCCGCCGGGCCGTCGTGGCCCGCCGCCACCGGGCGGTCCCGGCACTCCTCCTCCTCCTCCGCCGCCTCCCGGAGCCGGAGCCGGAGCGCCGCCTCCGCCGCCCCCTCCAGGCGGCCCGGGCGCGCCCCCACTACCGGGAGCCGACGCCCCGCCGCCGCCACCGCCGCCACCGCCACCGCCAGCGAGTGGGCCAGCGGCTCCAACGCCGGGTCGTTGACGAGACGTCTGGAGGCGGCCCAGGCCGCCTCCCGTATATCGGCTCGGATGGACGCGCCGCCTTCGTTTGTTCGAACCGTAACGGAACCGGTCGGTTCAGCGCGGTTTGCGCAGATCATGACGATCGCCGGCGCAAATCCATCCGACAGGTTCTCGGCGACGCACGAAGTCGACCGCCGTTGTCCTGAGGCGAACTAGCAGGGGTTGGCTCCATGGCGACAACGGTGATCTCCGCTGGCCGAGCGCCAGCGCATTCGCGCGAGAGCGACCGCAAGCGCGCGAGACGGGCGCTGGAATCGCTGAACTTCTTCATGGCCGACATGCAGGCGGGGATCGGGCCGTTTCTGGGCGTCTTCCTCCAGCAGCGTGGCTGGACTTCCGGACCGATCGGCACGGTGATGACCGCCGGCGGCGTTGCCGGCATGATCATGACGGTGCCGGCGGGCGCCTCATCGATCACACCGACAAGAAGCGGTGGGTGGTGGTGATCACCGGCATCTGCACCGTGCTCGCCTCCTTCCTGATCCTGCTGTCGCAATCGGGAATCGTGGTGACGACGAGCCAGGTCGCTACCGCCATCGCCGGCGCGGCGATCGGACCGGCCGTCACCGGCATGACCCTGGGTATCTTTCGCCAGAAGGGCTTCAATGCCCAGAACGGGCGCAACCAGAGCTGGAACCATGCCGGCAACATGATCGGTGCCGGGCTGTCCGGGTGGCTCGGCTGGAAATCCGGCATGCCCGCGATCTTCTGGCTGGCGGCTGCTTTCGGCGTGTTCGCGATCCTCTCGGTGCTGTCGATCCCCGAGCGCGCGATCGATCATCAGGCGGCACGAGGTCTCGAGCGGGGCGATGGCGATGCGCGGGACGGCGCGGCTGATGATGGCGGGTCCGAGAATCAGGGAGGCGGGGGCGGCAAGGCAGAGGGGTTGAAGGTCCTGCTGCGCAACAAGCCGATGCTGATCCTGGCCGCATGCCTGGCCTTTTTCCATCTCGGCAATGGCGCGATGCTCCCGCTCTACGGCATGGCGGTGGTCGGCGCAGGCAAGGGCAATGCCGCGATGTTTACCGCGACAACGGTGGTGGTGGCGCAAGCGGTCATGATCCTGGCCAGCCTGTTTGCGATGAAGGTCGCGGCGGGCCGGGGCTACTGGCTCGTGCTGCTGATTTCCTTCGCGGCTCTTCCCCTTCGTGGGCTGCTGGCCGGGACCTTCATCGAACACTGGGGCGTGTGGCCGGTCCAGGCTCTCGACGGCATCGGCGCGGGCTTGCAGAGCGTGGCGGTTCCCGGGCTGGTCGCCTGCCTGCTCAGCGGCACCGGCCGGGTCAACGTGGGACAGGGGGCGGTCATGACCGTGCAGGGCGTCGGCGCCAGTCTGTCGCCGGCGATCGGCGGTTGGATCGCCCAGATGCTGGGGTACCACGCCGCTTTCTACATCCTGGGCAGCTTCGCGCTCGCAAGCCTCGCGCTCTGGCTGGGTTTCGCGGGAACCTTGCGGCCGGCCTGCGCGGGAACCGCGGGCAAGCCAGGCAAGCCCGCCGAGAGCGCGGGGCGCGGCCTTGGCAAGAGCGGCGGCCGGTGACGATCGCGACCGGCGCCACTTGGGCGATCGCGGGACTTTCGACGGCGGGCGTCATCACCCGGCCCATGCGGTGGCCAGAGTGGATCTGGGCAGTGACCGGCGCCTTGCTGCTGCTCGGCCTTGGCCTCATGCCGGTCCAGGCGGCGGCCGGTGCCGTCGCCAAGGGTCTCGACGTCTATCTCTTCCTCATCGGGATGATGCTGCTGTCAGAAGCGGCCCGTGAAAACGGGGTCTTCGATTGGGTCGCGGCGACCGCCGTCAACAGCGCCGGGCAATCGACCAGCCGGCTGTTCCTTCTGGTCTACGCGACCGGTGTCATCGTCACGACCTTCATATCCAACGATGCGACGGCGGTGGTGCTGACCCCAGCGGTTTTCGCGGTCGCCAAGCGGGCCAAGGCGGAGCCGCTGCCATTGCTGTTCGCCTGCGCGCTGGTCGCCAATGCCGCGAGTTTCGTTCTGCCGATCTCCAATCCCGCCAACCTCGTGCTCTACGGCGGTCACATGCCGCCGCTGGGGCAGTGGATGGGCTCGTTCGCGCTGCCGTCGCTTGCTTCGATCGTCGTGACCTTTGCCGTGCTTCGGGTGGTCGAAAGACGGCGGCTGAGTGGGCAATGTGGCGGCAAAGTCGATCGGCCCAGGCTGTCGACCGGTGGCAAGGCGGCCTTTTCCGCCATTGGACTGACCGCCATCCTGCTTCTGGCGATGTCCGCGCTGGACCGGCCGCTGGGCTTGCCGACGGCCATCGCCGGCATCGCCACGGCGCTGGGCGTATCCGCGCTCGCCAGGCGTTCGCCGGTTTCCCTGGTGAGAAGCGTGTCCTGGGGCGTGCTGCCGCTGGTCGCGGGCCTGTTCGTTCTCGTCGAAGCGCTCGATCGCACCGGCGTCATCGACATGGTGGCTGAAGCGATCCGGCACGCGGCCCGCGAACCGACGCGGGCCGCCGCTGTATCCGGCACGATCCTCGCCTTCGCCTCCAACCTGATGAACAACCTGCCCGCGGGCCTCGTGGCCAGCACCGCGATCGCCCAGGCCGCGCCGCCACGCATCGTCACCGATGGCCTGCTGATCGGTGTCGACCTTGGCCCCAACTTGTCCGTCACCGGCTCGCTCGCCACCATTCTGTGGCTGCAGGCGATCCGGCGGGAGGGCGAGGACGTGACCTTCGTGGCGTTCCTCAAGGTGGGTTCGGTCGCCATGCCGCTGGCGCTGCTCGCCGCGTTGGGCACGCGCCTCTTGATCGGATGAAAGGCGGCTTGATCGGCTGAAGGGCGGCGCGGCGGCAATCGCCGCTTGGTGCTCGTCCGATGGCAGTGCAAAGCGCGCGCGAGACTCGTCATCTTGATCGTGCGGGGCGCATCCGCTCTAGCATGCAGGAACAGGGTCGGAAGAAACGGCGCGCGGTGCACATGCGGCGGGCAGGGGAGGGATGGTGAACGTCTACAAGCGCAATGGGCGTGTCTTGGTCGCAAGCCTGGTGGGCACCGCAGTCGAATTCTACGACTTCTACATCTACGCGACCGCCGCCGCGCTGGTGTTCGGGCCGTTGTTCTTTCCGGCGACCTCCGCCTCGGCGCAGCTCATGCTGTCATACGCGAGTTTCGGCATCGCCTTTGTCGCCCGCCCGGTGGGAGCGATGGTGTTCGGCCACTTCGGCGACCGCATCGGCCGCAAGTCCACGCTTGTCGCCTCGCTCCTGCTGATGGGCGGGGCAACGGTGCTCATCGGCTTCCTGCCCACGTACCAGAGCGCGGGCTGGATCGCGCCGCTGCTGCTGTGCGTGCTGCGCTTCGCGCAAGGGCTTGGCCTTGGCGGCGAGTGGGGCGGGGCGGCACTGCTCGCGGTGGAGAACGCCCCGCCAGGCTGGCGCGCGCGCTTCGGCATGTTCCCGCAACTCGGCGCCCCGGTCGGCTTCATCGCCGCCAACGGGCTGTTCCTGGTCCTCAGCAGCACGCTCAGCGATGCCGATTTCCTCGCCTGGGGCTGGCGTATCCCCTTCGTCCTGAGCGCGGTGCTGGTGGGGCTCGGCCTGTGGGTGCGCACCAAGCTTGCCGAGACTCCGGCGTTCGAGAAACTTGCGCACGACGCGCCGCCGCCTTCGATCCCGCTGGTCGAGCTGTTCCGCACCAGCTTGCGCCAGACGCTTGCCGGCACGTTCGCGGTGATCGTCTGCTTTGCGATCTACTATCTGACGACGGCGTTCGCCCTGGGCTATGGCACCAAGACGCTGGGCTATGCCTCGCGCACGTTCCTGAGCGTCCAGCTGATCGCGATCCTGTTCATGGCGCTCGGCATCCTGCTGTCCGGCTACGCCGCGGACCGCTGGAACTCGCGCGCGGTGCTGCTGGGCGGCAGTGTCGCTGCAATCCTCGTCGGCGTGGTGATGGGGCCGATGTTCCAGTCGGGTTCGCTTGCCATGATCGGCCTGTTCCTTTCGCTGGCGCTGCTGACGATGGGCTTCGTCTACGGCCCGTTGGCGGAGCTGCTGCCGACGCTGTTCGCTCCGCGCGTGCGCTACACCGGGGCTTCCATCGCGTTCAACGTTGGCGGCATCATCGGCGGCGGCTTCGCCCCGGCGGTGGCGCAAGGCCTGGTAGACGCGGGCGGCGTGCTGTTCGTCGGCCTCTACATCTCGGCGGCCGCGCTGCTGACGGTGATCGGCCTGCTCTCGCTGCGGCGAACCTAGCGCCCCCCTAGCGCTCGGGCGCGTCGATGTACTTCGTCTCGAGGAAGCGCCCACGCACCGCCAGTGCGTCGAGATCGTTGCGAGAGAGGTTCACCGACATCGATTCGATTTCTCCGGCGATCACTTGCAGTCCCTCGGTGACTTGCGCGGCCGGTGTGCTTCCCGCGTTCTCCTGCGCCCGCAGCGAGGGCGGGATGCGCGTGTAGCTGTTGACCAGGCCCGGCAAGTGCTCGGCCAGCAGCTTGCGCACTTCGCGCGCGGCGGGGCCGTTGGGCTCGAGCGTCTCGAGCTGCGGCGCCAGCTGCTCCAGCCGCACGCCGATGAGGTCGACCGCATCGAGCGCGGGCGGGGGCAGGGCGGCGCGTCGGGTCTCCAGCCACAGTTCGGTGCAGGCGGCGAGCTCGGTCAGGTCGGCGTCCGCGAGGTCCTCGGCGCGCGGCTTGGGGGTCGCCGGGTAGACCGCCAGAACCCAGAAGCTTACAAAGGCGAGCAGCATGCTCAGCAGCCAGAAGTTGTCCGGCAGCCCGCCCACGCCGATGCTGGCGACGACCGCGGCGATCGCGATGACGGCGACCGCCAGCACCGCGCGGCGCAGCCGGCGGAAGCGAAACTGCCACTGCCGCTGGCGGGCTCGGCGCAGGCGCCAGGCGCGCTGCTTGCGGGCCTCGCGCACCAGCGCGAGCGGAACCGGCCGTCGGGTCGCGGGAACTTGCGCCATTGCGGGTTAGTCCAGGGCCTCCAGCAGCCCCTTGGCCTGCGCGCCCCTCAGCTCGCCGGTGGCCTCGGCCTGGCCTTGCGCCCGCGCGATATAGGCCTTCGACTTGCCGACCTCGCTCTCCAGCGCGGTGACCGTCTGCTTCATGCTGTCGAGCGCCTTGAGCTTGAAAGTGTCGATCGAGTCCATCGTGTCGTAGATGTTCTGGAACGCGCGGCTCAGCGTTTCGAGCGGGATCGTCGAGCCGGCCGCCTGCGCGTGGATCATCACGGTGTTGTCCTTCAGCATCTGACCAGTCGCGTCGATGATGTTGGCTGTCGTCGTGTTGAGCGCGGTGATCTGCTCCAGCACTAGCTTCTGGCTGGTCATAGCCTGCGCCACCGTCACCGCCGTGCGCAGCGCGCCGACGGTGGTGGTGCTGGCCCGGTCGACGCCCTTGATCAGCTCGACGTTGTTCTTCTTGACCAGGTCGAGCGCGAGGTAGCCCTGCACCGAGACGGCCATCTGCGTCAGCAGGTCCTGCGTGCGCTGGCGCACGTAGAACAGCGCCGTCTCGCGCACCGCCTTGGCCTTGGCCGGATCGGTGTGGTCGAGATCGGCCGCGCGCGCCTCCAGCTCGGCGTCGAGCGCCTTGGACATGAAGATCATCTGCTCGAGACGCCCGAGCGCCTTCCACAGGTTCTGCCGCTCCACGTCGATGGCGGCGTTGTCCATCAGCAGCTCGTCCTTGCCGCCTTGCAGCCGCGCCAGGATCGCGCTGATGTGGCCTTGTGCGCTGGTGTAGCTGTCGAAGTAGTTCTTCAGCTTGTTGCCGAAGGGGATCACGCCCAACAGCTTGCGCGGCGCCAGCAGGTTGCCCTTGCGCGAGGGGTCGAGGTCCTCGACCGTGCGGCGCAGTTCGGCCAGGTCCGCGCCGACTCCGCTGGTGCCGTCCATCGCCCGCACCGGCCGGTCGAGGAAGCGGTTGGACTGCCCCGCGGCCTCGGCGATCTCGCGCCGGCCCATGTTGGTGATCTGGTCCACCCGCTTTCCGAACTCGGGCGAGTTCGCATCCTGCGCCACCAGATCGTCGACGAACTCGGTGACGCGCGTCTCCAGCTTGGACTTCTGCTCGTCGCCGACCGGGACCAGCCCCGCCGCCCGCTCGGGCGAGACGGTGGGCACCGGATCGGGGGGCGTGAGCTTCAGGTCGTCCACCACCGCCGTCGTCTCGCTACCCGCGCTCATCGTGTCCGTCGCTCCATGTCTGACCGGCGGAATCTAGGCCCGGCCCGGCAAATCACAAGCGAAAGGCGTCGGAACCGCGCGAAGCCTCAGGGATGCGCGGCCCGCTGCGTCGCCGTCGGGCGGGTGCGGTAACTTCTCGGGGCGCCGCTGTACCACGCAGAGACAGGGCCAAGTGGGTGCTTTGGTATCGCGGCGGCGCAGGTACGTGGGTGCATTGTTACTCTCAACGGGCCCCAGTCATGCACCGCTTCCATCGCGCTTCGCGTCTCGCCGTTTGCGTCGTTGCCCTCCTCGCCGGGACGGCGACAGCCCACGCCGGCGACATCGTCGGCACCGACGTGCTGCGCACCTACAACCTGGTGGTGCTAGGTGATCTCACCTCGTCCTCCGAGGTCGAAGGGCGGACCTTCGTGGGCGGAAACCTCAACGGCAATTCCTCAAACTATCAGAT
>Ga0268266_10001433_pt1 | contig 28407 bp, 19 predicted proteins | sample KBSS13metaG_FD_190356 | JGI IMG/M metagenome (GOLD analysis project Ga0268266, IMG submission 190356) | Switchgrass rhizosphere microbial communities from Kellogg Biological Station, Michigan, USA - KBS S1-3 metaG (SPAdes) (version 2) | ecosystem: Host-associated > Plants > Roots > Rhizosphere... | reverse complement strand
GCGTGGCGATCGGTGTTCTGCGCCCGGAGCGCCCGCAAAACACCGATCGCCACGCTCTCGCCGAAAATATCCCGTTCGCCCGTGCCCGCCAATGCCACCAGCGCATCAACGCGAGCCTGCCCCGATCCCTGCGCAAGCAGCGCCGCCCGTGCCCCACGCCAATCAAGCGCACCCAGCGGCGCAAGCGCCTTCAGCGCATCTCCCCGCGTGCGGATATTGCTTTCATCCGACAATCCCTTCACCGTGCGATTCAACCGCTCGATCGCCGCTTTGTTCTCCGGCGCGTTCCGGACACTCGCCGGCAGCGGCTCGATCGCATCGATCGCCGCAATCGCGACCTGCCTCATCGATGCCGAGGAATCCGCGGCCTTTTCAAGCCCCGCCGTCATCGCCGGCGCCAGCTTGTCCCACGCCGCAAGCGATTCACTCAGCGACATCTCCTTCACCAGCCCGCTCGCCCACACACCCGCGTAGCTCCGTGCGTAATCCTCAAGCCCGCGACCCCGCGATTTCACCTCTCCAAGCAGCCGATCGCGATCAATCACCGCGCCGCCCGACGCAAGCTCCGACTCCGCCCGCGTCAATCCCGACAGCACAATCCCCGCCGCCGCCGGCGAGTACTTCGTCGGAATCTCTCCGCCCTTCAGATCCGTCATCGGAATCGTCGGCTTCACGAACGGCTTCACACCCTTCGCCTTCGCGATTCCCTCGACAGCGCTCGCCACACCTTCCGACGTATCCGGCAACTTCGCCAGGAATCCGCCCAGTGCCTCCGACGCTCCTGCCGCCCGCGCCGTCCTGACAAATGTCTTCGCAACTCCGCCCACCATCGTCCGTGCCGAAGCATCCGCAAGCCCGCGCACGATCGAGTCGATATCCGCTCCCGCTCGCTCCGACTTCGCATCCAGCCGCTGGAACCGATCGGACAATCCATACCAGTCGGAATCCCCCGCCACCGATTCACGCCCGAAGAGTTCCTTCGCCCCGCGCTGATACGCATCCAGCCGCACCCGATACGCCAGTTCGCTCTCGCGTCCACCCGGCCCCGGCGACGCCAGAGGCATCACCGATTGCAGCGACGCCGCAACACGCGTCGCCGCCCCGTCCACAGCCTTTTCCGCCGCCTCGCGCCGCGCGCCGATCTGCGCCCGGATCTCCGCGATGGTCTGCACCTCGTTCGAATCGCCCTCACCAAGTGCCGGCAACTGCGCCAGCAGCAGCGCGTATTCCCCATTAATTTGATCGATGGCCTCGCGCTTTGTCTGCTCGATGCTCCCCGCCAGTTCCGACGGATTCATCTTCAGACCCGCCAGCAACGCATCGCACTTGCCCGCCGCCGTCGTCATCGCATCGAGTCGCGCCTTCGCATCCCCCTTAAACGAATCCAGTTCCGCCGTCGTCTGCACAACCGGCGTGGGCTTGCCTTCCGCGTCCGGCATCCCGCGCAAGCTCATCAACTTCGCTTCTTCCGACCGGAACGCCGCCAGCGATTCGGCCACCAGCGAAAGGCGCCCGAGCGCAAACTCATCGCCCCGCGCCCGCTGCCCCCACGAACCCGCAAACCGCTCGAGCCCTTCGCGGATCGCGCGGAGCGATGCAACATCACCTGTCGCAAGCGCCGCCGGAGGCCACGCAAACTTCCCATCCGCAGCCGGCCCGATTCGATACGTCGAGTCGATCGCGTTCTGCCACGAATCCAGCTCACTCGGCGCCGGCTTGCCATCCAGCACATACGAGAACAACGCCTTCAGATCAATCAGCGCTGCGCGAGGCCCGCCCGCCGGCGCCAGCCCCAGCTTCAGCGATTCCAGCCTCATCAATTCCGCCAGCGCAGCCGTCGCCCGCGAATCCCACGGCGCATTCTCCGCCATCCGCTGACGCGCTCCGTTCACCAGAGGCAGCAAAACCGACTTCTCCAAAACTGCCGCGCCCGCGCCCCGTTGCTCCTGCGTAAATCCGCCACCCGCGCCCACCATCACCGCCGCCGGCGAGAAAACCATCGGCACCCGCACCGGCTCATCCGCGCGCTTCGTCACCATCCCAGGCAACTTCGCTCGCGCCGTCACCGCATCGGGCAAACCAACATCCGCGCGATCGCCCAGATACACCCACTTCGGAGCTTCATACCCCACCACCGCCGTGTCGCCCCGCGTCAGCGTTGGCCCCGGCGTCGCGCTCGGATCAACATCCACCGGCTTCTCCGCCTGCACGACACCCATCGCCACACCCACCGAGCGCCAGAACTCGCGAGGTCCCTCGATCGACTTACCCAACTGACTCTGCCCGTAAATCGCAAAGCCCAGCACCGCAACCGCCGCCGCGACCGCAGACCCCATCAGCACCAATCGCCGCTTGTTCTGTTCCTGCCGCACGTTCGTCGCCCGCGTGACCAATCCCTTCTCGCGGAACGCCTTCGACAGGAACACATCCCGCAGGAAGAACGCGCGGTCCTTCTCCCAGATCTTCCCGCCCGGCAAGCTATCCAGCGTCAATCCCAGCGCCTTCGCCAGATCCTGATCAAGCGCCTCACCCTCGCGCATCGAGCTCGTGAAATAGATCCCGCGCAGGAACAAAGGCTTCGGGCTCCACTCGCCACCCGCGAAGATCGTCTCCAGATACCTCTTCAGCCGCGGCACAACCTTCTCAAGGTTCTCCGGCAGCGCATACAGCTCATCCACCTCATCCATGCGCTTGCCCGTGCCCTGCGCATACTTCGTCGTGTCCGCTACCAGCGCCAGCCGCCTCGACAGCAGCCGTTGCTTCACCTGCTTCATGTGCTCCTCGACAAGCTCAATCCGCAAAGGCGAATCAAGATTGTCCGGGTTGCTCCATCCAAGCAACTGATGCTGCATATTCGGATCGTGGATGTTGTCAAAGAACTCGCGGAAGCCCGCGATCAGATCGCACTTGGTGATGATCACAAACACCGGGAAACGCACATCCAGCATCCGCTGAATCGTGTCGAGCTGCTGCGCGATCCTTCCCGCCTTGCTCTCGATCTCTTCCGCCTTGTCGCGAATCAAACTATCCGCGCCGATCACCAGGAACATCCCGTTCACCGGCTCGTTCGGCCGACTGCGCTTGAGCAGCCGCAAAAACTCCGCCCATTCGCCCCCATCTTCCCCATCCGCGCCCGTCCCCGCGCCGCCCTCCATGAACATCCGCCCCGCCGTATCCAAAACCACCGCATGGTTCGTAAACCACCAGTGCATGTTCAACGTACCGCCCGCACCCTGTAGATAGTCCTGCAATCCCGGCGGGAACCCCACATTGCAATGCCGGAGCGCCTCGGTCTTTCCCGAGCCCGCCGGACCCACCAGCAGATACCACGGCAAGCTATACAAGTCCTTGCCCGCGGCATTGAACTTCTCAACACCATCATCAAACTTGCGACGCAGATCATCAAGCCTCGCCCGCTTCGCCGGGTCCGTTATCACCGGCGCCATCCCCGCCGCGTTCTTGATCAGATCCGCAAACGGAACGCCCTTCGCCTTGTCGCGAAACTGCACAAACCACTGGAACGCGCCGATCGCAAGCGCCACCACCACCGCGCCAATTCCCAGCACCGCCAGAAACGTCCCGTCCTTCGGGATCATTTTTAAGAGCGACGAGTACTCACCCGCCGCGAGCGCCCGCACCGCACCGACTCCACCAACACACAAACCGAGCAGGAGTGAATTCACTTCGCACCTCCCTCGATTGATGAGCCGCTTGTAGTCGAAACCGTCGTTCCACCCGATTCCTTGATCTGCTGCAGCGTCTTGCGCAAATCACCCGACGCCCGCGCAAACAGCATGAAGTAGGCCGCCACAACCACAACGATCATCCCCACCGCCGCGATCGCCACGCTCGTCAGACTCCGCACCGGAGGCAGCGTCAACTTCCGTGTATCCACATTGCGATACGCCTCCGGACACACCCGCTCGGTCTGATCAATCTCCGCCAGCGCGCTCAGCCGGGGCAGAATCTCCGCCAGTTTCCTTGCGCCCGCCTCACGATTGCTCCCGTAAATCCCGGGAACTCCCAATCCCACAATCTCCGCCAGCACCGCAAGCCGCTCCGTCGAACCCGCCGACGTATCCGCGAGAGCCTTCTCGACCGCCTCTTCAATCACCTTCACGCTCGAATCAACTCCGCGTTCCGGCGCCAAGGGCTTCCAAACCCCTGCAAAACCAGCACGCATCGAGCGCACGCTCGCATCGATAAACACCAGCATCGAAGGTTCAACCGTTTCGAACCCGCGCATGATGTCGGGGTCCGCCGCCGCCCTCGCCCGCGCATCGTTGATCGCCGAGCGCAGCTCCGAACGCACCACCGTCAAGTCGATCGCCGCGCCCTTCCGCGCCAGCCGGTTCAGGCGGCAGATCTGCTGCAGAATCGGCTCCACCAATTCAAGAAGCGTCATTGCCCTCCTCCGACCTCTCGCTGCGAAGCCGACAAGCTGTCACGCTCCGCGCTCGCGAACGTCCCCGCCAGATTCTCCGCAAACTCCGCCACCGCTCTCAGAATCTCAGCTTCGATGTTCGCCTCCGATGCGCCCGCCGTCTCGCCCATCAATTCCTTGTACTTCCGCCACGCCGCCGCGTCATTGCTCCCCAGCCGCGCCGCGCCCGTTCGCCCGTTTTCCGCCGTCGCCACCCGCTCGATCGTGTCCACCCCAAAACGCATCACGTGCCGACTCGCATACCGCTCCGCCGCCTGCGCAATCGCCGCGATCAATGCCGCTGTCATCCGCCGCGTCGAGGCCAGCGCGCGCTCGGATTCATCGAGCGCCTTCGACCGCTTCTCGTTGTCGCCCTCCGAGAGCACCCGCGCCAGTGCCTGCCCGAACGCACCCTCGCGCGTCAACGCCGAATCCGGCGCGATCTTCTTGCTCCACGCGTTCCACACCAGACTGTCCAGCTGCGTGATCGTCTCGGCCATCTCCGACGCCGCGTACAGATCCAGCTTCAACCGGTTGAGTTGCTCCGCCGCTTCATCGAGCGCCGCGAGCCCCTCCGGCGTCGCGCCCTCCCGGGCCCGACGCAGGGCTTCCTCCGCCTGGATCAGCCTCGTGTGCCATGCTGTTGCGCTGCGCTGGGCCAAGAACCTCTTTCCCACAAGACTGTGGATTCCGCTCACCGCCAAACCGTCAACTTCCAATCCGGCAACCGGCGAGCATACCGGCTGCCCGAAGTCCCTACCGCCCACTCCCCGTCCAAAACACGACACCACCCCGCCAAAGCCCAAAAGGGGCACCGGCGGGGTTACCGCATCAACGACTCTCTATTAGTACGTCGGCCGAAGGTCCTCACGCCCGTTACAGACCGCATGGACAGCGCGTTTCTTGCGCGTTTTCAAGCCTCCCCCTCGCCCCACCTTCAATCGCTTCCGATGTTGGTCTGTCGAGCCCGCTTGGACAAGCCAGCGGGTCGAGTGATAGGAACTTGGCCCGGATCGCCGGGTACATAGCCCCCAACGGGGGCAGGAGCGGGGAGATGCAGACGGTCTACAGCCGTCGTTTTTCTTTTTTGGGGTCGAGCGCTGCCTTGAAGGCCGGCGCCGGACTCCTCATCTTCACCCTCCTCGCCGGCGGGGTGGGGTGCTCGAGCTCCCCCGTCGCACAGGCCCCAGTGCCCGTCGGCTCAATGGCCGCGCGTGATGCCTCCGCCGACATCGGTATGAAACCAGTGAACCCCGGCATCATGTCGATGGCCGCCGGCGACCGCCTCGGCATGGCCGTCTACGCCCGCAACATCGAGATCGCGAGCGCGAACGCAAAAGACCAGCGCACCAGGCTCGCCACTCGCCCAGCTCCCGCGCGCCCTGTGATGGCCAGCGCGGATGAATAGCGCACTCACACGATCCGAAATCTGAAATCTGAAATCTGAAAATTCGGATTTCGGATCGCATTCTCCAACTCCGCGCTCCGAGTTCCGCGTTCAATCCGCATCCAAGTACTGCCCGCCCGCCAGCGCACTCGCCAGCAAGACCGCCGGCGTCTCGGCAGGCCTTCCAGTGCCCCCCTCTGAAAACGCCAGCCGGAACCCGACATCCGCATAACCCATGCGCGCCTCGCGCAGACTCTTGTACTCGTAGGCCTCAAACGGGTCATACTCCGCGCTGCCGCGCAGCAATGTCCCCGACAACGCCGACGCGCCCGCCACTCGCCACTTGTCCGCAAACTTCTCAACCAGCGGCCGAACCGCATCCGCCGTCGGCTCGACGCTCGCCATCTCATCCGCCGCGCCATCCAGCACGATCTCGCTCACATTGCCGACCAGGTTCGACCACCCCTCGCTGTCGCGCGATGCAGGTCCGAACCACAGATACCCGTCATTGATCGGCAGCGACGAATCATCGCTCGCGTTGACATACAGCATCTTGCCATCGCCCTGAGGCCACTGGGGCGTCAGGTTCTTGGGCCAGAAGATGCCCGCGTGAGGCCATTCCTTCCCGATCACATCCAGCTTGTCAATGTATTGAAACTGCGCAAGCCACGTCTTGTCGCGCCGGTTTTCGCCCGTCGTCGCCTTCTTCGTTCCGCCCGCCGCCTCGACCGCCGCGGCCCACTCTTCCGCCGTCGGCAAGCGCACACCCATCTCTCTCGCCGTCAGCAGCGCCGCATCCGGCGAAACCCAGTCCATCGGGCTCTCGTAATTCGGCGGCGCAATCTCGCCCAGTTCCGGCGCGTAGTAACTCTTGCCCTGCATCGTCGGATGACCCTTCAGCCAGCCCGTCTGATCCTTCCACGCAACCGATTCTTTCGATCGATCGCTCAGGATCACCTTCACCCGCCGCAGATCCCAGCTCCACGTTGCCGGTCCCGGACGCGGATCATCTTTATCAAAATCCCAGTGACGCAGCGTCTTCTGGAGCTGCTCCCAGCTCTTGTTCCCGCGCTGCGATTCGAACGCACCGATCAACGCGCCCACCGAAATCTCGTGCGTGCTCACATACGTCGCGATCGGGCCGCCCGGGCCGCTGATCTTGACCGGCATGAACACCAGCTTCACGGTCGATTGCCCCGGTGCAAGCCTGCCGGGTGGCAGATCGAGCGAGTACACGATCCGCTCTCCGACCTTCTCGCCTTTCCAAAGTGGCGTCCCATTCGCGCCCCGCAGTGCCGCCGGGCCGCTCTTCAAGGCATCAAACGCCGGCTTCGCGTCGCGATCCGCAATCCCCGCGATGGCGCCCGCCAGCTTCGTCGCCGCCTGCGTATCCGCGAAGCCCAGTTCGGAAGCCCCGCTCCGGAACTTCGCGAGCAGGTCCTTCGCAACTTGCGTCTGCGCCGCAAGCTTCTCGGCCGGTGCCGCGGCACCGATCCCCTTCTCTGTCTGAGTCCGCGAGAACTCTTCGGCCTGATGCGTCAGATCCCACACCAGCGCGTTGTATCGAGCCGGCTTGGAAAGGTCGCTCTCCTCGCTCGGTGTTACGCCAAACAGCCCCGCGCTCGCCATCGCCGCATCGATCCCCGCGCGATCCGAACCCTTCCGTGAATTCGCAAACGCCAGCCAGATCCGCTTCGATCGCGCCGCCGCACGCTCGCGCACCGACTCGCGTGAAGATGTTTCAATTCCCTTGTCGATCAGTTCCGGAATCTTGGTCGCGGCGAATTCCTTCGCCATCGCAAAGTCAGCCGTCGATTTCGGCCAGCCAATATCCGCCAGCCGTGCCCACGCTCCAAGTGCAACCGGCGCTGCCTCCACCCCCGCACTCTTGATCGCGTTCACCAGCCGCGCCGCATCGCTGCTCGTCGCAAACGCCTTCAACTCCGAGAGCGACCCGCTCACCGTCGGTACCACCGCCGCGAGTTCGGCCGCATTCGGAATCGACTCAAGTCGATGCACAAGCTCCGGCAGTGAAGACCCCGCGAACGAACCGCTGAGTTCTTCGCCCTTCTTGAGCGCGCTATCGATCTTTGATGCGAGCCCCAGGTATTCCGATGCCTGCGACAGCCACATCTTCGAACGTTCGGCAGCCGCGACTAGATCTGGCGGGTCGGTGCGGAGAGCATCTTCCAGAAACTTCTCGCGTGCCGCCGTTGTCGCCCGCTTCCATGCCTCCGCATTGAACTGAAGCGATTCCGGGAACGCGACGACCGCGTGATCGGCGACCGCACGATCGAGGGCGAGCAACTGGTCGCGCCGCGTCCGCATCTTGTTGAACGCGTCTCGCTTGCTCGCGATCGAACCCGCTCCATCCAACGTGTTTTTCCACTCTGCTTTCAGTGCGGCACTCGCGAAGAGATTGCGATCCTGGCTGGCCAGCGCCTCCGCCAGCGGCAAGAGCCCCGTCGTCAGTGCGTCCTTCGTGTCGCGCTGCAGCGCATCCACGTTCTGAATCAGCCGCTCGGAAAGCGCTTCGACATTCGTCCGATTCCGGTTGCTCCACGCCGTGTTCGCGAGCGCCTTGGCGCTCGTATTCAATTCCGCCAGCCTCGTCTCGAACTCCGCCGGCTGCATCGTCAATTCGCGCCCGCCCTTGGCCATGTCCGCCAGCCGCTGCCCATCCGCCTTAAGCTGCTCGTCCGTGCCCTTGAACTTTGCGATCGCCGCTTCGCGCGGGTCGGGCGCATCGACCTTCGCAAACTCGGGCAACGAGGCCAGACTCTTCCACTTGGTCAGCAACTCCGCACCATCCGAGCCCGCCGCAATCTGCTTCAGCTGTGCCGAGGCAAGGAACCCCGGATAGTCCCAGCCATCGACGCGCCCCTGCGCAAACGCCAGCGCCTCCCCCGCTGACTTGCTCAGCGCCGCAAGTCGTCCCGAAAGTGCCATCAGCGCAGGTTTGCCCGCCTCCGCCGATTTCACCGCCTGCTCGGCTTCCTGCGTCGCGATCGCGCGCAAACGCGAAAGTACCGGATCGCGTGGCTCCGCGGATGCTTGCCCCTCCGCGCCCTTCATCAACGCGTCCCAATCCGCCTCGATCCCCGACGCAGTCGAGATTGCATCCTGTCCCGCGATCACCGCAGGAACGACTGCGCCCGGTCTGATCGACGAAGACGAATCTGCAGTCGCCGCCTCGCCTTCCTTGATCATGACGTTTGGAATCGATGCTCCGACACCTTCCGCCGCCGAACGCAGCGGCGCCGTTGCATTCCCCCAGCCACGCTTCTCCCATTGATCCGCGAGGTCTTTGAGCCGCCCGAGTTCGGGCCACTCGATCAGCAATCTCCGCACTTCTTCGATCTTGTCCAAGCTCGCGGCAGCCGCCACAATCTTCTCGCCCTGAATCGCATCGCCCGGACGGTCAAACAGATCGAGCAGGCTCGCACTCGCGCCCACGCCCGAAATTACACGCGGATCCTGCAACGCCGGGTCATTCAGCGCCGCCGCGATCCCCCGAACCGTGCTTCCCGCCGGCTGGGTTGCCGCGATTTGCGAGATCTGCGCCCGGGCCGCGTACAGATCGCCAAACCACAATCGCCACCGCTCCACCAGCCCCTGCCAGCGACTGAGCCGCGCCTTCTCGTCCAGCTGATCCGCCGTCAGCACAATCGGTTCCCGACTCGGCGTATGCAGCGCAAAGAGCGCTCCGCCGCCCAGCAGAATAAACGCCGCGATCCCGCTCGCGATGTAGAGCTGCCGCTTCGGAAGCGGCTTGTGCGGACGATGCTCGAGAATCAACGCGCGGACCTGCGCGAGCGTTGGCGGATTACCCCCCTCGCCAAGCGCCGTTCCCGCCGACATCAGTTTGTTCGCAAGATCAAACCACCAGCGCCCGTCGCCGACAACTTCCCATCCATCCGACCACGTCGCCGTCCACCCCGAAACAGCCTTCAGTGGTGGACGCTTGCTCAGCACCATCTCATAGATGAGCCGCCCAAGCGAACGCAGGTCCGCAATCTGCGCATCCGTCCCCAGCCGCTCGCGCGATTCGAGCTCGGTGAGCACGACTCCCGCGCCGTCGCCAAGCTTCGCATCGCCCGGCCCAACCGAAAGCATCACCGTCGAACTGCTGAGGTTGCCCCACTGCCGCCCGGAATTGCGATCAAGTTCGAGCAGGCCATCAACCACACCCAACACGATGCCGCGCAGTTCAACCGACGTGAACACATACTGCGCGAGCACCAGCCGTTCAACCGTCCACGGCAGCGTCGGCCTCACCACAAACGCGCCGCGCCCATCATCCATCAGTCCAAAGTCAGCAACGATCGACCACCGCTTTGCCCCCGCACCGACAAGCTGCGCCTGATCGCGCGCCGCTCCGACGAGCCGCCGCGCTTCTTCATCCAGCCCCGCGCGAGGCAACCACGGCACCACCACGCTCGGACCAACCGCTGTTGCAACAAACCGGTCACCGAACGGCTTGGCTCCGGGTACCGATGCGCTTGCCGACAACGATGCCTCCCAGCGAGCGCAGAAACCTGCGCCCGCCACCTCGCGGCGTGCTTCGTATGACCCAAACGTCGGCATAGCTGGATTGTCAGCGATTTTGATGCTGTTTGCAAATCACGTTTACTTGGATTCCGCCGGCGGAACCGCTCGTGCTTCCCGGACCTTCAGGCCCGATGGAACCACCTTCACGCCTTCGCGATCGACCTCGAGGATGATCCCGGTCTTGCGGATCGTCTCGCTATGGATCAGTGCCGCACGCCGATCACGCTTCTGCACGTTGTTCGGAACCGGAGGCAAAGCGACATACGGCGAAATCTCGTTCCCCTTCTCATCAAAAACCCCGACCCGCTCGACGTAGTTGTCGCGTGGCTCTTCCGGCGCCGCCCACGCCAGTGAGGCCGCGGCAAACACGTACGGGCTATTGAACATCGGATCGCTCGGCGGAATCTTCACCAACCGTGTCTTCTGATTCAGCGACACATCCTGCACGATCGGCCCGCCCGGACGCGCGGCGTTATCGATGGCCGCGCCGAAATCGAACTTGCCGTTCGGCACGGACGAGGACTGCACGCCCATCAGGCGCACCGTCGCCGGCGGAAATTTCGAGTTGGCCGGGTCACGCATCGACTCGGTGTACATCACCGTCAGCCCCGGATCGGGCGCGCCCTGAACGAGCTCAAATTTCTCCGGAAGCCGTTCGTAGTTACAGGCGCTGAGCGCAAGCGTGAGCGAACCGATGGAAATCGCAAGTGCAGAGGTGCGTGTCATGGCTGAAGAGTATCGATCAGCCGAGAAGGTTGCCCAGGCCCGGCAGATCGGGAATTCCAAGTTCCTGCGTGCGCTTCTGCACCGCAACCTGGAGCTTCTCCTGCGCCTGAGTCAGAGCATCGTTCACGGCGTCGGCGATGAGCTTCGAGGCCGCCTCGCGCGTCTTCGGCTCGGACGCCATCCCGTTCACAAGCGGCGCGCTGATCTCGACCGAGAGAACCTTCATCTGGCCGTTCACCCGCGCGATGACCGCGCCGTTGGACGACTTGCCGGTGACTTCCACCTTGCCCATCTCCTCCTTCACCTCCTGAATGGAGGCCTGGAGCTTTTCCCGATTCTTCAGCAGACTGGCGACGGCGCCCATGGCTTTCAATTGGTCCAACATCTTTTTCGACTCCTGTATCTGGCTTTCTGAACGTCAAACCCGATGGCCGGGTTCGCTTTTTCTGCTCTCTACTTCTGTCCCCTACTTCTGTCCCCTACTTCTGTCTGGGATACACGCCAAGTACTTTCGCACCGAACAACTCCACGGCCTTGGCAATAAGAGGATTGTCTGTCGCATTCGCGACGGTCAGATTCGGGCCTTGAGCCTGAACATCCTGCGACTCGGTGACTGTTCCTGCACCCCCCGGAACTGCCGCGGCAACCACTTGCGGCGCCGCCTGCACCTGCGCAAACTCGATGCGCACCGGCCGACCCCACGTGCGTCCGACGAGCTGGCGAATCTCTTCCTGCATCGCCGACGCCGCGGTCATCAGATCGGGCGCGACCTTCAGGTTCACGCATCCGTCTTTGAACTCGAGCAGCGTCGCTTCTTCGACGACCATCTTGACCTGCCGACGCGATTCGGCTGCCGCTGCCTGCACGCTCGCCCAATCGCACGCGTTACTCGGCGCGGAGGCAGTGGCTGCGGGAATTCGCGGAGTAGCGCGTTCGGGCTCCTGCAGCATCGGAGTCCGCGGCGAATCTTCGCGCGCAAACGGAGCGCTGGCACGCACGGGCGGCTCTTCAACAGCAGCGCGGCGCGCCGGTGGATCCTGCCTTTCGGCCTCCACCGGCGTTAGCGTTTTTTTGGTGCGGCACCCACTGGAGCAGGCCGAGCTTCGCCCTTGGTTTCCCGGAGCACGCTCGTCGCATCGGCAAGCCGATCGGTGAGCGCGAGCCGGACAATGCACGCGTCGAACAGAGCACGTGGACACGCGCTGTTCTTCGCGCTCCGCTGAATGTTTTCGACCATCGCGATCATGTGCACCGCCGCGGCAGGATCGAGCTTCGCGCTGCGTGCGGTCTCAATCTTGCGAGCCTCATCCGAAAGCTCCACGAGCTCGGTATCTCCGCCGCAAGTCGCGAGCACCAGCAGATCGCGCAGGCGTTCGAGCAGGCTCTCGAAAATCTGATCGATCGAGATTCCCCGCTTGAGCAGCGTGTCGCCGGCTTCGAGCGCCGGGCCCGGCGTCCCCGTGGCAAACGCATCGAGCAGCGTTCCAACGAGCTCTCGGGCCGGAAGGCCGAGCAGCTCTTCGAGCGTCTTGACCGTGAGCTTCTTCTCGCCGCTGGCGATCAGGCGATCAAGCAGGCTGAGCGCATCACGCATCGAGCCGTTGCCGAGCCGCGCGATCTGAAAGACCAGCTCGGGTTCGGCGGAGACGCCTTCCTTCTTGAGGACGGCGGTGAGATGCCCGGCAATATCCGACGCCGGAATGTTGCGAAAATCAAACCGCTGACACCGGCTCTGGATCGTCGCGGGCACCTTTTGCGGATCGGTGGTCGCGAGAATGAACATCACATGCTCGGGCGGCTCTTCCATCGTCTTCAGGAGCGCGTTGAATGCCGCGTTCGAGAGCATGTGCACTTCGTCGACGATGTAGATCTTCTTTTTGCCTCTGAGCGGCCGGTACGCCGCGTTGGCGATCAACTCGCGCGCGTTGTCTACGCCGCTGTTGCTCGCGGCGTCGATCTCGATGACGTCGGTGTCCTTGCCCGCCATGATCGCGGCATCGATGTCCGCCTTGCCGCCATTGAGCGCCTTGGCGAAGATGCGGGCCATCGACGTCTTGCCCACGCCCCGCGTGCCGCAGAAGAGATACGCGTGCGCCACGCGATTCAACTTGATCGCGTTCTGAAGCGTGTTGGCAATAGCTTCCTGTCCGACTACTTCATCGAAGTCGGCGGAGCGGTAGCGGCGAGCGAGAACGGTGTAGGCCATAGGGGCGATTCTAGAAGATCGCCCAGTGGCCAACTCTGCGGCCGAATCGCTCCCCCTGATCGACGGCCAGGACACCGGCGGCACCGGACGACGGCCGCTTATGGCTGCTGCGGTCAAGCCCTGACCAGGTTCACGGGCCATCCGTGCACCGAGCCCGGCCGTCGATCGGAGGGAGCGGGCCGATTCTAGCGCGTTCGTGAAGGTTTCCTGCTCACGTTTGGTCAGAGAATGGTCGAGGAACGGCGGAAAGCAGGAATGAGGTTTGGAATCCGAGGGGGCGGCTCCTCCGTAGAATTGAGTGTCTCCATGACCGATCCACGCGAGAATCCGATCGAACTGCCGTCCGCCATCGAGCAGACGGAGTCCTATCGCGCCTCGATCCTCCGCATTTCGCGGCTGGCGTTCTTCGCACTCTTTGTGGTTGTGACGACCCTTTCGGTTCTCTACTTCCAGCCCGACAAAGCGGTGCCGAAGGAATGGCCCCGGGTTGCCCTGATCATTCTGGTAGTCGCGTTCCTGATCATGGCGCTGGTGGGCAGCGTGGATCTGCTCGCACGCAAGAAGAAAATCGGCACGGTCATCGCGGTGTTCTTCGGGATCGCGGCGGCCATGCTGGCGACTGCTGCCATCGGTTCGGTCGTTGACCTGCTCGCAAATCTCTACGAGATCGATCCGCGGGTGACGAGCGCCTCGAAAGTGCTGCTCGGAATCGCGCTCGCGTATCTGGCGGTCACGACGATCCTGCAGACGCAAGATGATTTCCGCCTGGTCATTCCGTATGTCGAATTCGCCAAGCAGATCCGCGGCGCCAAGCCGCTGATTCTCGATTCCTCCGCGCTCATCGATGCCCGCTTCGTTGACATGGCCTCGACCGGACTGATCCAGTCGCCGGTGGTCATCCCGCGCTTTGTGATTCACGAACTCCAGCGGCTTTCGGATTCGAGCGATCGGCTCACGCGCGCCAAGGGTCGGCGCGGGCTCGACATGGTCACGAGGCTACAGCGGCTCGGCACGATTTCGGTCAGCATCGATGAGCTGCCGGTTCCGGGCAAGGCGGTCGATCAGATGCTCATCGAGTTCGCGCGGCTCAGCCCGGGCCTGATCGTCACGACCGATCTGGGCCTCGCGCGGGTCGCGGAGATTCAGAGCATCGGTGTCATCAACATCCATGAGCTGGCCAACGCGCTCAAGCCCGCGCTGGTTCCGGGTGAGCCACTCTCGGTTGTGCTGGTGCGCGGCGGCGAACAGGCCGGGCAGGGTGTCGGCTACCTCGATGACGGGACCATGGTTGTTGCTGATGCGGCGGCGCATTTGATTGGCAGTCGTGTTGACCTTCTGGTCACAAGCAATCTGCAGACGGCGGCGGGACGGTTGATCTTCGCGAAGCTTGCAACGGTGCAAGTGGCGGATGCGGGAGCTACGAATTCGGCGCCCGCATTGACCGCGAGTGCCGAAGAGAGTGTCGTCGCCGATGACGATGCGGCGCACACCGAGCCTGCCGCGGAGCAGGCTTTATCGAACGGGCACGAGGCGATTGCGGAACCGGCCGAGCCTGCAAAGACGCGATCGCCTTATCCGCCGAATCCGCCTCGATCGGTGCGGGCTGGAACTCCCCGCAATCCGCGGCGGTGAACGATCTTCATTCTGATGGATCGTTCGGCGCCTGAGGGATGGGGCGGTTGCTGAGTCCTTGCGCGAGGGACGTGAATGCCGCGAAACCGAATGGCTTTCCGGGTTCGGTGGGCTCGGCGCGTTCGGCGGCAGCCTGGATCTGCTCCATGACGGATTCGGAGAGCGCGTGCAGGCCTCGGATCTCGTGCAGTGGAAGCGTGAAGACGTCGCCGTCGGGGGTAACGATCTGGAAGACCGTGCCCTGGAGCATCATCGAGAGCTGCTTTTCGGCGCGCGTCGAACCGACGCCGAAGTTGATGAGCGGGCGAACGGCGCCGATGGGAATGCGCTCGCCTCGGAATGTGATAACGGTCAGGCGGCCGTCGAGAACGCGGGGTTTGTCGGAGGCATCGGCCTGGCCGGTTTCGAGGCAGAGTGCGCAGAGCATTTCGCGGACGACGTTGTGCCAGAGCATCTCACGGAGCAGCTTGGTCTCGCGCGGGTCCATAGCGAGAGGGACACCGAGCGCTGCTTGCGGACGTTGCAACTGTGTTGTCGGCGCGGGTTTTTGCTTCCCGTTGGCGGGGTGGCGGCGGGTGCTGACGGGCTTGGGCTTTCGGCCTCTTCGATTGGGACGCACGGTGCACCGGACCTTTCGGGAACATTGGGAACGGGGCGAGAGAGATTCAGGCGCCCGCGAGTTTGTCGGCTTTGGCTTGCAACTTTTCCAGACGATCTTTCGCTTGCTGAAGTTTGTTCCGCCAGCGCGTTTCGAATTGAGTGGGTTTCTGGCCGGTATCGGCCTGACGCGGTGCTGGGAGTCGGAGGATTTCGGGGTCGGCGCGGAGTGTTGCTTCGGCTTCCTGAATTGCAGCGCTCGCGGCATCGAGCGCGGGTTTGGCGAGCGCGGCGGCTTCGTGCTTGCGATTCGGGGCGATTTCTTTGCTCTCGGCTTTGAGCTTGAGATGAGGCTGGGCTTCATCCATGGATTTGTCGGCGCGATCGAGAAGGGATTCGGCGTGATCGCGTCGAGCGACGAGCGTTGCGCCGACAGGGCGGCGCTCGCGCATCTCGGGCTTGGAGCCGTTCATTTTCTCGAGCGCGGCTTCGAGGGCAGAGCGCGCGTCGGTCGCGATGGCGGTTGAAAGGCCGAGCGCGACTGCGTCTTCGGCGCGGAGTTTCAGTGTTGTGGCGCCGGGTTCGCAGAGACTGGTCATGGGTCCGGCGGCGGCGGTTGGCGTGCCGCTGTTCAGTTCAAGCTTGCCGCCGCTGCGCGTGATCATCCAGCAGCCGAGCGCGGGGTTGAGCATGGCGGAGCGAAGCGCGTCGTATGAAGCAAACGGAGACTGTGCGTCAGATTTCTTCCAGAAGGTCTCGGCGGCTTTGATCGCAGCGGGATCGGCGAGCTCGCGGGCGTTTCCGGCGGTGTCGGAAATCAGGGTCGTGCCGGTTTCGATCCAGCAGCCTTTCCCGGCGCGGGCACCTGCGACGAGGAATGCGAGCGGGGCTTCGCCAGATTCGGACTTGATGAACGCGATGGCGGGAGGTTCGCTGGTTGCGAGGACTTCACCGACTGCCTGCGCGACATCGAGGCGCCAGGGCTTGCCGCTGATTTCGACGCAGACGATTTTCGCGCCACCGGTGCGGGCTGCAGCGATTTCGGTCTTGAGATCGCGGGCCTGGCTGATGTGGTCGAGGCCGTCGTTGAGTTCGAGGACCCAGGCGATTGAACGCTGCGCGGGAGGAGCGGAGAGAGCGAGGTTCGAGGTGAAGATCAGGGCGAGGGCGACGAGGGTTGAGCGAACTGAGTGTTGGAAGATTGGTTGTTGGAACACGAGACCCTCCCTTCCCCAACCCCTTCCCTCGGGGAAGGAGCTTTAGACTTGTAGTTTCTTTCCGAACTCGCCGGGCTCGAAGTAGTGGACGAGGTCCATCGCGACTTCGAGGGTCATGTCCTGGCCGGCGGGAGGGGGATTGCCGCGGGCGGGGAGACGGGCGACGAGGAGGGGTTGTTTGGCGGTTGAGAATGCGACGTCGACGGTGTCGCCGAGTGGCTCGACGACGTTGACGCGGACGCGCATGGTGGCGGGGCTTTGCGCATCGGGCATGATGAACATCTGCGGGCGGATGCCGAGGACGATGGGCTTGCCGACGTGGGCTGCGAGCGCGGCGGCGCGAGCCGGGTGCGCGGGGAGTTCGTACGGCTTGCCAGCGGAATCGTTGCTGCCTTCGACGAAGACCACCGAACTCCCCCGCTGCTGCAGCTCACCTTCGAGGAAGTTCATGGGCGGCGTGCCGACGAAGGAGGCGACGAAGCGGTTGACGGGATTGCGGTAGACCTCGAGGGGCGGACCGGCTTGCTGGATCAGGCCGTTGCTCATGACGACGATGCGGTCGCCGAGCGTCATCGCTTCTTCCTGATCGTGCGTGACGTAGATCGTCGTGGTCTTGAGCCGCTGATGGAGCGCTTTGAGTTCGGCGCGGGTCGTCACGCGGAGTTTGGCGTCAAGGTTTGAGAGAGGCTCATCAAACAGGAACGCCTTGGGCTCGCGGACGATCGCGCGGCCGAGGGCGACGCGCTGGCGCTGACCACCGGAGAGCTGGCGGGGTTTGCGGTCGAGCATGTCGCTCAGGCCGAGCGTCTTCGCGACGCCGTTCACGCGGCGATCGATCTCGGCCTTGGGGACTTTGCGGAGTTTGAGCGCGAAGGCCATGTTCTTGTAGACGCTCATGTGCGGGTAGAGGGCGTAGGACTGGAAGACCATCGCGATGTCGCGGTCTTTCGGGTGGACGTCGTTGACGACGCGGTCACCGATGGAAATTGTGCCCCCGGTCACATCTTCGAGACCGGCAACCATGCGGAGCGTGGTCGACTTGCCGCAGCCGGAGGGACCGACGAAGACGACGAACTCTCCGTCCTTGATGTCGAGGCTGAAATCCTTCACGGCCTGGAAGCCGTTGGGGTAGGTTTTGGTAACGGAGGTGAGGGAGACGAGGGCCATGGGGGAAGATTAGCGGAGGGGGGAGGAGCGCGGAACTCGGAACTCGGAGTGCGGAGCGAAATGCATGGAGTGCCGCGGGAGGTGTTTCACGGCAAGTCGGCGCGTTTCATGAGTTGGCGTGTGAATACGTCATTCAGGGTTCGGTGGCGAGTTCGAGTTCTTCGCCGGGGAGAGCGGGCGGGAGTGCGAGGCGTTTACGCATGGCGTCGAACTCGGTTAAGAGGATCATGGGCTTGGCCATGGTTGCGGCGAGTTCGTTGGCGCGCTGCTGGAGCTTTGCCACGATTTCGGGGTGTTGAGCGGCGACGTTTTCTTTTTCGGATGGGTCGGTCTTGATGTTGTAGAGCTCGACTGCGGCGGGAAGCATGACGCGCCAGATGAGTTTCCAATCGCCCTGGCGGATGCCGGCGCGGAAGGGTTCGATGTTGTAGACGACTTCGGTGCGGGCGGAGGGTTTGCCTTCGCTGATGGTCGGCCACTGGTTGACGCCGTCGAGGGGCTTGCACTTTTCGGTGGATGCGCCGGCGAGCGAGGCGAGGGTCGGGTACATGTCCACGACGTGGATCATCTCGTCGATGGTGGTACCGGGCTTGATGTGGCCGGGCCAGTTGGCGAGCGAGACGACGCGGGTGCCACCTTCGTAGACCGAAGCTTTGCCGTTGCGGTATGGGCCGTTGTCGCAGGGGATGACGACCTTTGAGCTGTCGATTTCGCCGGCGAACATGGCGTCGCGGGTGCCGCCGTTGTCGCTCTGGAAAATGATGAGGGTGTTGTTGCGCAGGCCTTTGGCATCGAGCGCGGCGACGACGCGGCCGATCTGATCATCCATGGCTGTGATGGATGCGGCATACGCGCGGCGGCTGGGATCGGCGATGTTCTTGTATTGGTCGAGGTATTCGGGCGGAGCCTGATAGGGCGTGTGCGGGGCGTTGAAGGCGAGATACATATAGAAGGGTTTTTTACTCGTCTGCTCGTCCGTCTGCTCGTTGATGAGGCGGACGGCGTCGTTGCCGAGGAGCGTTGTGGAATAGCCCTCTTCGTTCACAACCTCGTTGTTGCGGAACCAGTCGGTGACGCCGTGCTGCTGGTGGGTGAAGTAATCGATCTCGCCGATGAGCGGGCCGTACTGGTAATCGAAGCCGCGCTGCTTGGGCCAGTACTTCTTGTCGGCGTGGCCGAGGTGCCACTTGCCGACGATCGAAGTGGAGTAACCGGCGTCTTTGAGCGCTTGGGGGAGAAGAAGCTCGTCGGTGTTGAGACCGTAGAGGTGGCTTGAAGGAATGACGGCGGTTTGGAGGCCGTAGCGGAAGGGATAGCGTCCGGTCATGAGGCAGGCGCGGGTGGGCGTGCACATGGGCTGGGCGTAGAACTGCTCGAGTCGCGCGCCGCCGGAGGCGAGCTTGTCGATGTTGGGGGTCTTGATGTCGGAGCCGTGGTAGCCGACATCTTTCCAGCCGAGGTCGTCGGCGACGATGTAGAGGATGTTGGGAGGGGCGGCGTGACTCGTGCGGGCGAATGTACCGCAGGCAATGGCGAGGACGATGACAACGAGAGACAGCAACGAGGGTTGTTTGTTGATCACAAGGACGATTCCGGAATCTGTGTGTTGCGGGCGTACGAGCCTGAACTACTTTTCGGGCTCAGAGCTTATGAAAGGAAAGATGGTTTTCCAATCGTCTTTCATGCTCACCACGGTCCACCCGCGTTTGGGGGCTTCGTCGAGACCTTTGTCGAGTTTGCCGATGTGGGAATCTCGGTCATAGGCGTATTCGCGCACGGCGTCGGTGTGGTGGACGAAGAGCGCAAAGCCGGGGTTCTTGTTCACGGTCGCCCATTCGAGCATCTGGATATCGCCGTCGGAGTTTCCGAAGGCCATGAGGGGGCGGCGGCCGATTTGGTCGTTGATGCCGACGGGTTTGCCGGGTCCGTCGTCGATGAAATCGACTGCGGGGAGTTTCATGAGGACGGGGCCGGTGTCGCGCAATTCGTATTTGGTCTTGCCGCGGCTGCCGACGACTTGTCCGGGCAGAATGCCGTAAGCCTTTTCGGTCCAGGGGCGCATGAATTCAACTCCCCCACCGGAGACGATGTAGGTTTTGAAACCGTTGGCGCGGAGATAGGTTGCGAGCTCGACCATGGGCACGTAGATGCACTGCGTGTAGGGTTGTTTGAAGCGAGGGTGGCGTGCGACTGCGAGCCAGTCGGTGACGATTTTTTCGAAGTCGGCGACGGACATGCCGCTGTGGGTGGCGGCGATGAGTTCGAGGAGCGCGTGATCGCCGCCTTCGAGCGCGGCTTTGATGTTGCCTTCGAGGATGAACTTGAAGGGAGCTTTGTCTTTCCATTCGGGGTGCTGGGGCGCGAGTTCTTTCACGCGATCGAGGGCGAAGACGCCCTGGACGTAGAGAGGCTGTTCGCACCAGAGGGTGCCGTCGTTGTCGAAGGTGGCGATGCGATCCTCGGGCCTGACGAAATCGGGGGAGCCTTCCTTGGTGACTTTCTCGACGAAGGCGAGGATTGCTTTTTTGGGGGCGGTGTCGTTCCAGGAGGGGAGGGGGTCGGCGGCACGGGCGAGCGAGGCGACAATCAAGAACGCGATGAGAAGAAGTTTGCGCAGCATGGTTGTTCCTTGTGCGGAGACTTCTGCAGCTTACCGAGCGCTAGGAGGTGTTTGCATGGCGACGCTTTGCGCGCTTTGTTCGGCTGGGGCGTGCCCGGCGGGATTGAGGCGGCGATGCATTTGGTGTGTCTGAGGGACTGCGGCGCGGGGGAAGGGGCCGGATTGGAGGAGTTGCCGGTTCGCGGCGCGATTCAGTCGGCTTACCGGCGGATTCGCGAGGCGAGGTGGGAGCGACGGATTGCTTTTCTTGATTGGGCGCGGACGGAGAAGGCTGAGGAACTGACACCTTTGACTTGGGAGCTGCCGCGGCGCGGATTTTGCCACGCGGGTTTGTGCCGCTGAGAATGGCTGTGGCGGCGCGGCGGCTCGCTTCGATTGACGAGTGGCTCGAATCGCGGCGTTCGGTGATGGTGGATTCGAGCGTTTGAATCGCGGCAAGGCGGCTGCGGAGCATCTTCCCGGCGGCGCGAATGCGCTGGACGCGAAGGGCGGAGCGCATGTATTTGCGAGCGAGTTCGGAGTCGAGCACTTCGGCGACTTCGTACCAGGAGGTCTCGTAGGTGCCGGCGATGTAGTTGAGCTCGTGGCCTTTGATGAAAAAGTCGTAGAGGATGGAGTGGAAGTTGGGAGGCATGGGAGAGTCCGGGGAAAAAAGGGGCAGAGGGACAAAGGGGCGGAGGGGCAAAGGGAAAGGGAAACAAGTGCGGAGTGCGGAGTGCGGAGTGCGGAGTGCGGGTCGGATGGTGGGGTGAAAAAATTGGGGTCTCTACAAAGGGGGCGCGAAGCGCCAATGGCCCGAAATAACCGTAACAAGGACCTGGGCGAAATCGCGCGCAAGTGATTACGCGGGAGAGAGCTAACTTCTATTTTGCAAAATGGAAAGAGGGGTGGCTTTGTCGCATACCTTTGGCCCAAAAAAGCAGTAACTACACGATTGGTCCGATGCGGAAGGGGTTTCGAATTTGCAGAGGAGCGCGGAGCGTTTGGACTTATCACCCGAGTGGTTCCTCTGCCCCTCCGGGGCAGAATTGATCTGCGCGACTTTTCCACGGGTTGCGCTTGCTCGAAGACTCGCTCGCTTCACCCGTGGCGACAGGCCGCTGCCCCGTTGGGGCAGAAGAGAAATGCAGGACCCGGGAACGGAAATGGCCAAAGGGCGAAATGAAAGCAGGAGAGAGCGGAACTCGGAGTGCGGAGTGCGGAGCGGGGGAAAGAAAACGCCCCGCGCGGGGGCGGGGCTTTGGTGAGATTGGATGGTGAATGAACCCAACCCCTGCCCCCTCCACGGGGAGGGGGGTTTCGGATTGGGGATGGCACGCGGCGGGTTACTTCTTTTCGGCGGCGGCTTTTTGGCGGGCCTCGCGAATGGTGTCGAGGGTTTGTTCCATGATGGTGGTGGGAACGAAGCTGGGTGGGAAGGAGCGCGGGGGGAACTCTTTGAAGGTTTCAACGAAGACACCGACGTCGTCCATTGCGCCGTAGACCTGGCCGACGTGGTTGAGCACCCAATCCCAATAGGTATTGGAAGTGATGTCGGCGCGCTCGTAGGGATCCTGCATCAGGTTGTAGATTTTGGCCAGGCGGAGCTTGGTGAAGGGTTCGGCCCAGACTTCGAGCGTGCCGGGGCTGCGCTGTTCGGCGTAGACGTATTTGTAATCGCCCTGACGGAGGCCGACGAGCAGGCCGTCGTCGTCGCTGTAGAAGAAAGTGTTACGCGGGCTTTTGATGCCGTTGTTGTTGCCGGCTGTGCCGCTGACGGTGCGGAGGAACTTGGACTGGTCGTAGCCGTCGAGGTGGACTTTGAAATCGCGGCCTTGGGGGCCGGCGGTTTTGTAGCCGGCTTTGAGCTTGTTGATCATGTCGGGTTCGCCGGCGATGGCGCAGAGCGTGGGCACCCAGTCGTTGTGGCTCATGAGCTCGTTGGTGACGGTGCCGGGCTTGATCACGCCGGGCCAGCGGACGAGGCAGGGGACGCGGAAGGCGCCTTCCCAGTTGGTGTTCTTCTCGGAGCGGAACGAGGTCATCGCGCCGTCGGGCCAGGAGTTCATGTGCGGGCCGTTGTCGCTGGTGTAGACGACGATCGTGTCGTTTGCGATACCCATGTCGTCGATGGCCTTAAGGAGCGTGCCGATGGTGTCGTCGTGCTCGAGCATGCCGTCGATGTATTCGCTGTCGCCGTGCTTGTAGCGGCCCCGGTGTTCGGGGCGGACGTGGGTGCGCAGGTGCATGCGGGTGGCATTGAACCAGCAGAAGAAAGGCTTGCCGGCGGCGTGCTCGCGCTTCATGAAGTCGATGGCGGCGGCGGAGGTCTCATCGTCGATGGTTTCCATGCGCTTCTTGGTGAGAGCGCCGGTGTCTTCGATGGTCTGCATGCCCACCTTGCCGAAGCGCGGGTCTTCGGTCGGGTCTTCCTTGTCGGTGGCTTTGCACTTGAGGACGCCTCGCGGGCCGAACTTTTTGAGGTAGGCGGGGTCCTTCGGGTAATCGGGGAGTTCGGGCTCTTCCTCGGCGTTGAGGTGATAGAGGTTGCCGAAGAACTCGTCGAAGCCGTTGACGGTGGGGAGCGATGGGTTGCGATCGCCGACGTGGTTCTTGCCGAATTGGCCGGTGGCGTAGCCGAGATTGCGGAGGAGCGTGCCGATCGAGGGATCGAGCTGGCTCATGCCCATCGGTGCGCCGGGGAAGCCGACCTTGGTGAGGCCGGTGCGGATGCCGTGCTGGCCGGTGAGGAATGCGGCGCGGCCGGCGGTGCAGGATTGCTCGGCGTAGTAGTGCAGGAAGCGGATGCCTTCTTTGCCAATGCGATCGATGTTGGGCGTTTCGTAGCCCATGAGGCCGTCGCTGTAGGCGCTGACGTTGGTGATTCCGATGTCGTCGCCGAAGATGACGACGATGTTGGGTTTTTTGTCCTGGGCTAGCGCGAAGGAGGTGATGGCGAGTGCCGCGAGGAGGGCGAGGGAGCGGAGAGAGGTCAGCATGTGAAAGGCTCCGGGTCCGGAATGGGAATGGAGTTTATAGAAGGGTGCAAGTGCAGAAGATCTGTTGGGTGAGATGTGTGGTTGGGGAGTGAGGTTTGCAACCGTGCCCTCGCTTGCGCTTCGGGCTCGTACATGCGAAGGCGATCCGGACTTGGGTATTGTGTGTGAATGAGTGCAGACGTTTTGGTGCAGAGTGATGAGGGCGCGAGTCGGGGTACGGGGCTGGCGCCGCAGAGTCTTTGGACGATCATCGGGGCGTCGTCGGCGGGGACGCTGATTGAGTGGTATGACTTTTATATTTTCGGGGCGCTGGCGGTCACGATCTCGCAGGTGTTTTTTCCGGAGGGAGCGGGCGCGACGGCGTTGCTCTCGACCTTGGCGACGTTTGCGATCGGGTTTATCGTGCGGCCGTTCGGGGCGATTGTGTTTGGGTATCTCGGTGATCTGATCGGGCGGAAGTACACCTTCATGGTGACGCTGCTCTTGATGGGCGGCGCGACGTTTTTGATTGGTGTGTTGCCGGGGTTCGCGGTGATCGGGTGGCTCGCGCCGATTCTGTTGATTGTGCTACGGCTGCTGCAGGGGCTCGCGTTGGGGGGCGAGTACGGCGGCGCGGCAACCTATGTGGCGGAGAATTGTCCGGACGGGCAGCGCGGATATTGGACGAGCTGGATTCAGACGACGGCGACGCTGGGGTTGTTTTTGTCGCTGGGGGTGATTCTGGCGTGCCGCGGGTTGATGACGGCGGAGGATTTCAATGCGTGGGGCTGGCGGATTCCGTTCTGGGTTTCGCTGGGGCTGGTGTTCTTCTCGTGGTACATCCGGAGGCGGATGCGGGAGTCGCCGCTCTTTCAGAAGATGAAAGAGAGCGGGAAGGGGGCGAAGAACCCGCTGAAGGAGTCGTTTGGGAATCGCGAGAACCTGAAGTTGGTATTGCTTGCGCTGTTCGGCGTGACTGCCGGGCAGGGCGTCGTGTGGTACACGGGTCAGTTCTACGCGATGAATTTCACGAAGGTGACGCTGAATATTGAGGCGACGCAGGCGGAGATCATCGTGGGGATTGCGCTGGTGCTGGGGACGCCGTTTTTTGTTGTGATGGGGTGGCTGTCGGACAAGATCGGGCGGAAGAAGATCATGCTGACGGGGTGCTTGTTTGGGCTGGTGCTGTACTACCCGATTTACGGGGCGATGGCGGCGGCGGTGGATTTGAAGGATGAATCGCGTTTTGCTTCGCCGGTGGCGCACAGCCCGACCGGGAAGATTGAAAGGATCGCGGGGACGCCGGGATCGGGGATCGCCGAGAAGACGACTTGGGTGCAGACATCGGTCATTGAGTACGCGGATGGAACGAAGAAGACGGTCACGGAGACTCGGACCGAGACGGGCGGTAAGACGGTTGAAACGAAGAAGACATCGATCAAGCTGGGTTCGCTGGGCGGCAGACCGGCGCTCACGCTCGTGTTTCTGATCTGGGCGCAGGTGCTGCTGGTGACGCTGGTTTACGGGCCGGTGGCGGCGTTTCTGGTTGAGTTGTTCCCGACACGGATCCGGTACACGAGCATGTCGCTGCCGTATCACGTGGGCAACGGCGTGTTTGGCGGGATGGTGCCGTTTGTCGGCGCGTTGCTGGTGGAGCGGACGGGGAACATGTTCGCGGGGCTGTGGTATCCGATGGCGATTTGCGCGTTGACGCTGGTGGTGGGCATTTTGTTTGTGAGAGAGCGTCGCAATGTGAAGCTGTCGGAGGTGGTGTGAAGGAGGGGTGAAGTCGGTGCGCCGCTGGCGTGAAGCTGGCGAGTGAGTGCGGGCGCGAGAAAGTGTGGTTGGTGAGCCACTTTGGCGTGCCGGGGCACGGTTAGGACGCTATCTTTTTGTGTCCGAAGAAAGTTTTTTGGACGGATGCCGCGGCGAGCGGCGTTGGCAGTGATTGGAAGCGCAGGGACGTGCTTCCGAAGTAGATTGCATGGATGCGAAGAGTTGAGTACCCGCCACGCGCGAGCGAGTCGGGGATTCCGATTCGGTTGGTCGCGTCTGAATTCAGTTCGCACAGTTCGACGGATCCGCGCTACGCGGACTGATTCGGACACGAGGGGCCGCGGAAGCGCGGCGGCAGAAGACGATGGCAACGGTGACGACGGCGAGCGGCGCGAACATGTCCTCTCTCAAAGTTGAGGTGCCGGGGATGAGGACGGATGAGAAACCCGCGGTGAAGCGCCCTTGGACCACCGAGGAAGCGGAGAAGGTTTACGGAATTCGCGATTGGGGCGATGGCTACTTCGGCGTGAACGAAGAGGGGCATCTGTTTGTAATGCCGGAGCGCGACCCGAAGCGGCAGATTGACCTGCATGAGGTGATCGAGGGCCTGCGCGAGCGCGAGATCGGTACGCCGGTGGTCATCCGCATGCGCGATCTTTTGAAGCACCGCCTGCAGGAGATTCGCAACGCGTTCGACAACGCGATCAAGGAACATCAGTACACGGGCGTGTATTCGTGCATCTATCCGATCAAGGTGAATCAGCAGCGGCAGCTCTGCGAAGAAGTGCGCGATCTGGGTGCGCAGCTCGGCTTCGGGCTCGAGGCGGGCAGCAAGCCGGAGTTACTTGCGGTGCTTGGCCTGACCGAGAACTTGCCGACGATGCCGATCGTGTGCAACGGGTTCAAGGACAGCGAGTTCATTGAGACGGTGATTCTGGCGACGAAACTGGGAAGGCACATCATCCCGGTGGTCGAGCGGTTCACGGATCTCGAACTGATCGTGAAGCATGCGAAGCAATATGGCGTGCGGCCGAAGATCGGCGTGCGCGCGAAGCCGAGCACGCAGGGGAGCGGGCGCTGGGAATCTTCGGGCGGTATGCGCTCGAAGTTCGGGCTGACGGTCTCCGAGCTTCTGCACTCGCTCGAGTTCCTCAAGAAGCACGACATGGCGGATTGCTTGAACATGATCCACTTCCATATTGGAAGTCAGGTCGGCGATATCCGCAACATCAAGGCGGCGGTGAACGAGCTGGCGCACATCTATGTTGAGTTGAAGAAGCTCGGCGCGGGGCTTGACACGATCGACGTTGGCGGCGGCATGGGCATCGACTATGACGGAAGTCAGTCGGACAGCCAGTCGAGCGTGAACTACAGCGTGGCGGAATATGCGGCGGACATCGTCTATCGCATCAAGAGCGTTTGCGACGCGGCAGAACTCCCCCACCCCCGTATTCTTTCGGAATCCGGGCGCGCGATGGTGGCGCATTCGTCGTTGCTGATTGTCGATGTGCTGGGCAAGACCAACTTTCCGAGCGATCCGGACATGCCCGCGCTCAAGAAGCTGATGCGTGAAGAGAAGCAGAAGCCCCAGCCGGTGATCGAACTCGTGGACGCGTTTGAATCGCTGACGCAGCCGAAGGTGAATCTGGTCGAGGCGTATCACGATGCGGTGCAGGCGCGCGACGAGGCGATGAGCCTGTTCAACCTTGGGTACATGTCGCTCAAGATGCGTGCGAGCGCGGAGCGGATGTTCTGGGCGATTGGGCGCAAGGTGCTGGCGCTCGCGACAGAGAAGGGCGAACTGCCGGATGATCTGATTGATCTGCCTCAGGTGCTGAGCGATATCTATTACGTGAACTTCAGCGTCTTCCAGAGCCTGCCGGATCACTGGGCAATCGATCAGTTGTTCCCGATCTGCCCGATTCATCGGTTGAATGAAGAGCCGCTCCGGCGCGCGATTTTGGCGGACATCACCTGCGACTCGGACGGGCAGGTGGACAAGTTCTGCGACAAGAAGATGGCGAGCAAGCCCGTGCTCGAGCTTCACGATCTGCATTACACCAACGGCGACGTCAAGCCTCAGCCGTACTACCTCGGCATGTTCATGCTGGGCGCGTATCAGGAAGTGCTGGGCGACCTGCACAACCTGTACGGCGACACGCACGTGGTGCACGTCTCGTTCGATGATTCACCCGGCGTGGGCGACTGGGATCTCGATGAAGTCGTCGAAGGCGACACGGTGAAGGAAGTGCTCGCGTATGTGCAGTACGACCATGAGGACCTGATCAAGGCGATGCGCCGCGATGTCGAGCGTGCCGTGAAGGCCGGGACGCTGGCGGTGGTGGAAGGGCAGAGTTTGCTGAAGTTTTATGATCAGGGGCTTGAGGGTTATACTTACCTTGAATAGTTGATTGCGGCCGCTCGGAACCAGGAGCGGCGCGCAATGAACTATGACGGGGGTGAGCCATGCGAATATGTGACATCGGCGCGACCAAGGTCTACGGCAGTGTGCCGCTTGGCGTTTCGCTGCTGCTGACCGCGGTCATCGCGGTTGTTGCCGCGGCGCCAATGTATTTGCTTCGATCGCAAGGTGGCCCGATGGGATGGGCGCTGCCGGGATTTGCAGCGTTTGTGACGCTTGGCGCCTTGCGCGCATCGGTACCCACAAAGTTTCGACCCATCTGGGCACTGGTTGGTTTTCCGCTCATGATCGGCCTGACGTTGTTCACGGTCTCGGTGCTGCGCGAGAGTTCGCCGCCATCCGGCGGATCGAACAGCGGAAGCTCGATCGTCTGGATGTTTCCGTTCTTGTGTCTGAGCCGTGGATTTCGGAGTAATAGTTGCTCGAAGAGTGCAAAAGCAATTCGAGCGATGTTCATTGCGTTTGCGTGCGTGCTTTTGATACCGGTTGTCATCGCCGTATGTCTTGTGTGGGATGCGCTGCAAACGGGCCAGGGGCGAGTGCATGCCGCGCTTCCGGGCATTCTGGAGTTTGCAGGTATCTGGACTGGAACAATGTTGCTGGTGGGCGTGGCGATGGTGGCGACGATCGGGCTGCGACGGAGGCCTGAGGCCGTTGCCGATGCGGTTTTGACCGTACGGCCGTGAGGTGATCTGACCTGGGGCCTGCTATCTGATTTTTCCGCAT